>ENA-ORDC01000290-ORDC01000290.1-marine-metagenome-genome-assembly--contig:-NODE-290-length-53960-cov-8.829909_pt1 | contig 53960 bp, 45 predicted proteins | sample MGYA00237783_ERZ508515 | MGnify/ENA primary metagenome ERZ508515 (study PRJEB26186, sample SAMN06268792) | marine metagenome | isolation source: Eden Landing Ponds, San Francisco, CA, USA | place...
CCCACCTCGAGGCGATGTTCGTCAACCAGGGTGCGGCCAACGGCCGCGAGGCGACGTTCCGCCACAACGGCGCCTTCGAGTTGCGCTGGCTGTGCTGGGCGTTCACGCTCGGCGGTGGCTTCGCCAAGCGAGCCCTCGACGACCCCGATATCCAGCAGCGCCTCGCCAACGTCGACGTCCGCGAGGTGCTCGCTGACGGCCCCGTCCAGCGCGGGCAGTCACCGCTCCGGCACCTCCCCGACTACGAGGAGTGGGCGTTCGACATCATGACCTCCGGCAACGCCGAGGACGACCTCTGGCAGTCGCCGGGGATCAACTTCGAGGCGTACTACGACGAGAGCGCGGACGTCCCTACCGTCTACTCGGGCGCCTGGTACGACTCCTACACGAAGGCGACCTGCGACAACTTCGAGGCACTCGCCGACCGGCACGACAGCGACCACTACCTGCTGATGGGCCCGTGGACCCACGGCTGGAACGAGTACCCGCTGCCCTCCTGGAACAAGCCCTACTCCGGCGAACTGGCGTTCGGCGAGGCCGCCCTCCGGGACTACCAGGAGACGCGGCTGGACTTCTTCGACCACTACCTCAAGGGCAAAGAGACGTGGGCCGATCAGCCGACGGTCGAGTACTTCCGGATGGGCGAGGGCGACGGTCGTCGGACGAGAGAAGGCCGGCGCTTCCACGGCGGGTCCTGGCACAGCGCCGACGACTGGCCGCTCCCCGGGACCGACGTCACCACCTACTACGCCCACGACGACGGGAGTCTCCGAACCGACCCGCCGACCGCCGCCGACTCCTCGACGACGTACGACTTCGACCCCGGGGATCCGGTCCCGACGCTGGGCGGGAACTGCTCGTCGTACATCACCTACGAGCCCCGCGAGGAGTCGATCCTGGAGTACCCGCTGGGCGAGCGGAAACTCCACGACATGACCGGGCGCGGCGGCTACGACCAGCGCACCCGCGAGGACACGTTCGGCGCCGACCGTGCTCGCCCCCTCGAAGAACGGGACGACGTGCTCGTCTTCCGGACGCCGCCCCTGGAGGAACCCGTGAGCGTCGTCGGCCCCATCTCGGTCACCGTCTACGGCGAGACCGACGCGCCGGACACGGACTTCACGGCGAAACTCCTCGAGGAAGTCCCCCCGAACCCGGAGTTCGAGGACGGCTTCGCACTCAACCTCGCCGACTCCGTCTGTCGTGGTCGCTACAGAGGCTACCGCGAGACACCCGACTTCGTCGAACCCGGGGCTGTCCACGAGTACGACATGGAACCGTACCCGACCGCGAACGTCTTCGACGCGGGTCACCGCATCCGACTCGATATCTCCTCGTCGAACTTCCCGCGCTACGACGTCAACCACAACACCGGCGGCCCGCTCTACGGCGACCGCGAGTACCGCGTCGCGACCAACACCGTCCACCACAGCGAGGCGTACCCGACCCACGTCGAACTCCCGATCCAGCCCGTCGACGCCGCCTGAGTTTCGTTCGACGTGTCGTAGACTCCTTCGCAACTCATCTCGGCCGGTCGTGATCGGTACGTGCAGGTGAGAGAGGTCACACCGAAACGTCCGCCGAGCGAGCGAAGCGAGCGAGGCGGTTCACCGGACGCGAGGGAGTGAAGCGACCGCTGCGTCCGGCCTTTTTCACCCATGTTTTTGCCGCGAGTGGTACCCGCAGCGAGTGCAGCGAGCGAGGATACCCGAGCGGGAAAAAGATGGTTTCACACTATCCGGTTACCGTTTCTATAGCACGTTCTCCCGTTCTCTGCACCTCATTCCGTTTTTTTTTCTCGTGCCTCGATTCCCCGTTCGCTGTTCCCCGTTCGCTGTTCCCTCTTTCCGGTCCCCGTTAGCTATTAGTAGCAGACAGTGCCATGTCACATCATACCGCGGCGAGTTCTCGTCCGTCGTTGCGTGACTCCGCCGCACCGCCACAGATGTCACCGACCACGTTCCAGCAGACGGCTGACGCGCATCGCCGAACGCGCTCGAACAGCGCCGCGACCGCGGAGGTGACCGGGGCGTGTTGACCTTCGAGGGGCAGTTCACGGTGGAGGGGACGCCCGAGGAGCTCTGGCCGTACTTCACCGACCCGGAGATCCTCCGGGACGCGGCACCCGGGTGCGAGTCGCTGACGCTGCACAGCCCTTCGGAGTTCACCGCGGCGCTGTCGGTCGGCGTCGGCAGCGTCAAACCATCCTTCGACGTCGACGGGGTCGTCACGGCCGCCGAGCGGCCCGACCGCCTCGAACTCCGGGCGACGGGTGAGGCGAGTCGCAACTCCTTCGAGGCGAGCGCCGCCCAGGAGTTCCACGACAACGGCGACGGCACGACGACCGTCGAGTGGCGCGCCGAGGCCGAGGTGTCGGGTATCATCGCCAGCCTCGGCGAACGCGCGCTGGGCAGTGTCACCAACAACCTCGTCGAGGAGTTCTTCCGGACGATGGAAGACCACGTGAATTCGGGGACGCCGGCCGAGTCACAACTCCGGGCCGCGACCCCCGAGGAGGCCGCGGCGGCCGGCGCCACCGACGCGGCGTCCCCCGGCATCACCTCTGCCAGCGACCGGTCGCCGGGCGAAGCGGTCGTCGACGCCGGCCGCTGGGACGGGTTCGTTCGACCGGGCGCGTATCTCGGCGCCGGCGTCGTGATCGGCGCGGTCGGGGTCACGCTCTGGCGGTGGCGTCGCGGCGAGCGCGACGCGGACCGCGGGTCGGCGCCGGTCGGTCGTCGTACCGTCGTCCTCTCCCTGGTCGCGCTCGCGGCTCTCGTGGCAGTACTCCGCGGTCGCTCGGACGACCTCGCGGAGTTCCCGGCTGCAGAGTCGAGTCGGCCGGTCGAACCTTGGACAGACGCGAGCGACGATGCCCCGGCGTCGACAGAGGCGGACACGGTCGCGGAGATCGACACCGGCGAACCGGACCGAGCGACCGCCGGCGAGGGGGGCGAGGAGGGGGCCAGCGACGACCCGCTCGACCGACTGGAGAGTCGGTGACGCCCCGGTCCGTGACTGCTCGACTTCTATGACAGATTCAGATAACGAACTGCTCGTATATTTTTGCGTATGTTACTGCGTCAGGTCCGTATCGATCGAAACTGAGGCCATACCGATGACGGCTCGATGGCTGGATCTATCGTAGAGTGGTCTGTTTTCGCACTCTACGGGACAGATACGTCCTCTGTAGAACGGCCCCGGTCAGTCGGCCGGTGCGATCCGCGACCGCCGCCGCGTCTTCCGAATTGAAACTACAAATGGGTAGTTTATGGAGCGTACAGCCGAAATTATCGGTACCGTCGTGTTTCGGGACCCGACGTGGCTCCGATATATTTCGATCCTGAATATGATATATTTAAATTATACAGTGAAAATTGGTACTTCCGGACTTCCATCTCCTGATAGGGGTTCGGAGACGGGCACCTGCAACTTGATTCTCTCGCGCCCGTGCCGGACGGATTGGATCGGGCGGCCGGCGACACCGTTTACGTGTGAGGGTGCGTACAGATCCCGATGGAGTACTTCCTCACCGGAGCCACGGGATTCGTCGGCGGACACGTCGCGCGGCAGTTACTCGCCGACGGTCACGAGGTGGTCGTGCTGGCGCGTGCGCCGTCGATGGCGGCCGACCTCGACGCGGCGGGTGCGACGGTCGTCGCGGGCGATATCACCGACAGGGAGACGCTCCGGGGCCCGATGGCGGGCGTCGACGGCGTCTTCCACATCGCCGGGTGGTACGAGGTGGGCGCGACGGACGCGTCGGTGGGCGAGCGCGTCAACGTCGAGGGAACGCGCAACGTCCTGACGGTGATGGACGAACTCGACGTCCCGAAGGGCGTCTACACGAGCACGCTCGCGGTCAACTCCGATACGAACGGGCAGGTCGTCGACGAGGACTATCGCTACGCGGGTTCGCATCTGACCGCCTACGACCGGACGAAGTGGGCAGCCCACTACGAGGTGGCCGAGCCGATGGTCGAGGCAGGGCTCCCGCTGGTGACGGTCGTGCCCGGGCTCGTCTACGGCCCCGGCGACACGAGCGTCTTTGGCGACGCGCTGCGTGACTTCCTGGGCGGCGACCTGCCGATGATCCCGCGCGAGGTGGCCTACTCGCCGGGTCACGTCGAGGATGTCGCTCGCGCTCACGTGCTGGCGATGGAGCACGGGACGCCTGGCGAGGACTACATCGTCGGCGGCGACCCGGTGACGCTCGTCGAGCTGTTCGACGTTATCGCGGACGTCGCGGGCCGCGATCCGCCACGGGCTGTCTCGCCTGCCGTCTTCCGTGGACTCGCGTCCATCGCTGGCGTTCTCGAACGCGCGGTGACGCTGCCTGCAGATTACCGTGCCGAGCGTTTGCGCGTCCTGGGAGGAGTCACGTATCTGGGGGACAACAGCAAGGCCAGAGCCGAACTGGGGCTCGAGCATCGGTCGCTCCGGGAGGGGCTCGAAGAGACGGTAGAATACGAGTTAGGGCAGCTGTCGGGGTGAATCGCTGGAGGTGAGAAAATTGCCAGGCTCGAAACTGGATGTCAGAAAGGTTTGATAGTAGAGCCCGATATGTTTCCACACCTTCCACTCTTATGACTCGTCGCAACTAATGTGCTACTGATGAACCGTTCAGCGGTCCGGGATCGTCTTCTCGATCGAACTCTCGCACTCGACAACGAGCAGTTCGAGCAGTTTTGCAAGATGCTCATCGAGCGAGCTGAACAGACCAGCGATCTGGAACTTACGCCATTCAGGGGCGACGGCGGCATAGACGTTCATGCAGTTGTCGATCGCGAACTGTTCCACGCCCGCCTCGGTGTCCAGGCGAAACGATACCAGCCAGGGAATACGGTAGGTGTCCGTACCCTTCGTTCATTCAAGGGGGCACTCACCGATCAGGATTACCACATCGGGACCGTCATCACGACGTCTTCGTTCACGAGCGGCGCAGGGGATAGCGCCGAGAAAGATTCGATTCGACTTATCGACGGGGACCGATTGGTGGACATCATGCTGTCGAGTGAGATCGGTGTCATAGAGATTTCGACAGACGAGTACGAACTGGACTCGGAATTCTGGAAGGCTTTTGAAACGCCCGAGGAAACGGACAGGATTCCCTCGCTGGAGATTCCACAGGCTGACAACTTTGAGGTCGTCCAGATCGTTCTCAGGGCAGTCGATTCCGGGGCAGACATTAAACCCGAGATCACTGCGTATCTCGAAGAGGAAACGGGTGATTCATGGGATCCTCGGCAGGCCGACTACTACGGTATCGCGGGCTGGCTCCTCGGTTTTCTCCACAAAGAGCAGCGAGTCGAGATCGACGGCCGACCCGTCCGACGGTGGGGACTCACACGTGCCGGCGAAGAGTACGTTGAATTGCTCGATCGCGGTGAATCTCGGAGGACACGGGAACGCCTTCACGAAGCTATCCGTACCGTCGAGGTAGTCTCCCGGGTCTACGACCAACTCGAAGATGCGGGAATCTTGCAACGCCAGGAAATCACGGACGTTCTCGCCGAGGAGACGGAACTCGGCGGTTCGACTGTCCCTCGACGTGCCCAGACCGTCGGTCAGTGGCTCGCGACGCTCCCCGAAGTCAGAACCAGCGGTAGCGGTTCGACGGAAGAATTCCGACTCGTTCGCGAGTGACTGTCTCCCTTCTATTCAGTGAAGTCGGCCAATGTCTTGCGCTGTTTCTCGTCTGCCGGGACGTTGGAAATCAGCACTTCGGCGACTTCGTCCCGATTATCGGCGTCACTGTTGATCGCTCGGGTTGCCTCAACCACGTCGACGGCGAATTCGTCGTATTCATCGTATAATTCCGCGACCGGTGGCGAGTTAGAGAGAACGACGTACACACCAGCTTCGCTCAGCTCGACGGCGACGTCACGGAGGCGTTTCTGGTCTTCCTTGTCGAACCCGTCAGCGTGATAGCTAGTGAAATCTGCCGTCCGCGAAACTGGTTGATAAGGCGGGTCGAAGTAGACAAGGTCGTTTCTGGTTATCTCGTTGCGAACGTATTCGAAGTCCTCATTGTGAATCGTCGTGTTCTGGAGTACTGAGTGTGCTGCTCTGATAGCGTCTGCTCGCACCCAGTCCGGATCCGTGTAGTTGCCGATGGAGACGTTGAACTCTCCGTCGCTGTTCTCCCGGTACAGGCCGTTGAAGCACGTCCGATTGAGATACAGGAGAAGGCTAGCCTCGCGGACCGCTTCCTCGCGACTCTTGTCTTCAACGGTCCGTAACTCGTTAAACTCGTCTCGCGCCTCGTAGTAGTATTCGTCGACGTATTCGTGTGCCTGATTTTCGCGTATCAACGCCTCGGGCCATTCTTGGACAACTTCGTAGAAGTTGACAAGTCGCGTATTGATGTCATTAATCGAACCACGATCGGGTTCGAGTGCGAAGAAGACTGCCCCTCCCCCGACGAAGGGCTCGTGATAGCCGTCGTAGTCTACCGGAAACCGGGCGGTGATCTCCGTTAGAAGTTGGCGTTTTCCGCCCGCCCACTTGAGGATCGGCTCTACCATCTTGTCTATGGGATTCTATCGTCACCAGTTAAAGATCTACGCTCTTGGGAAAGAGATTGTTGACGGTGAGGGTCGTGGCTGAAAGTCCAGATAACTCTCGTCTCAGCACGATGTCTTCAGAAACAAACTAACGCCGATCTCAGAGCCTTTCAGCCCCCCGCGAATCTACAGAAAACCAGGCGACGAGGCGCTCAAACATGCTCTCGACGTTGTCCTCTGAAAAATCAACAACGTGCTTCATAACAGCGGTCCGAACTCTACGGGTGTAGCAGGAATCCAGCCCCAGATCGATTTAGACCCATGCGAGTGCTTCGTTTCGTTCCATCAGGTAGTCAGTCTGTATCTGGGCTTCTGGAGGTAATACAACCTTTTCGCCGGCACGCTCGACGATCGTTTCGCGAAGGATCGGGTGTCCGGGGTCGAAGGCAGGGTTCGTCCGGAGTCGACTCTCGGTATCGATGGTGAAGAGATCCACATCGAATGCCCGATGATGGAGCGCATTCATCACGAGGACATTTTCTTCGTCCTCAACGAGGTCAGGGTGATCGCTTCGCGGAAGCACGTGGGCGACATCGAGGACGGATACTTCCCCGATACCGGTCACGACACAACTGTGTCCGTACCGGGTGAGGATGTCGTCACGGAACTGCCCACTGACGACTGCCTCCTCCCGATCAATGTGCCGTCGGCGACCGGCCGTATCGTCGATCCTGTCACCAAGGGGCCAGCGGGACACGATCCCGTCTTCGACCCACTCCGTCCATTCGTCTGGTGCTTGATTGTCGTCGTGTTCCTCGGCGCGTTCATGGAGCCACTCGACTGGAACTCGTCGCACGTTTAGGACCGTGAAATGAAATAGATAGTTCGGAATCTGGATGCCGGACTCGTCCCGATACTTTCCAACTTCAAAGGTATCGGGAACGCAGAGCCCACAGAACTGTACCACTCCCGGCTCGGGTTTTCGAAACACCAGTACTGGGGGTACTGTCGTCCGGTCTCCACGTGCGGCACGCTCGAAGGCTCGTTTGATCTTCTCGTTCTGGTGGGAGTCGTCGTACGGGTGTCCAGCTTTCGCGTCTCCCCAGTACTCGATGTGGCCCGACGAGACGTTTAGGTCGTCTTGCCATGGGTCCTCGTGTTGTGACACACCATCGTCGTTGGAAACCAAGACTAGTGCCGCGGTCTCCTCGTCGTCTTCGAAGGACAGGTCTCGAATCCCACCCGTATTCTTGATTCCTGCTGAGAGCGGCCCACGAATCCACCTGAGAAACTGGTCGTTAGCCTCGCGCCAGGACCCAGTATCTCTGTATCGCCCATTCACCTCAAACGCCACGCCCATAGGCGTCACAGAACGACCAGCTACTTTGTATTATCTCCCGTCCTTCCGGATCATAGGAATTGAACACTGCCCGCTCAGCGGTGAAATTCGATATGGATGGGCTGGCCAAGAGTTGAACTTGGGGCCTGCTCCGTGTGAAGGAGCCGTCATAACCGGACTAGACCACCAGCCCGCGTCTGCAAACTCCAGTATCGCGTACGTAGTCATAAATCCGACGGTCGGAACTCTCCTCCGTCCCTCGAACCCAACGCTTATGATGTTTTAGGCAAACCTAAAAAACGCCGGAACGGACCGGCGAGTATCTGTCCCATTTCCACGCGACGGTGGGCATCGTCGCGTACGGGCGGGTCCCGCCCGCCACACACTTACGCTCACATCCGGTAGCCGGTGGCATGTCCGTGTTCGACCGCGTTCCGGTCCCGACGCCGTTCCAGGTCGGCCCCGTCAACGCCTACCTCGCCGGCCGGACGGTCGTCGACCCCGGCCCCGACAGCGAGGAGGCCTGGGAGACCCTGGAAGCGGCCCTCGCCGAGCGCGACTTCGCGCCCGAAGACGTCGAACAGGTGCTCGTGACCCACCCCCATCCCGACCACTTCGGCCTCGCCTCGCGCCTCCGCGAGGCCGGCGCGTCGGTCGTCGCGAGCCAGCAAGCCACGCCGATCCTCCAGGACTTCCCGGGTCGCCTCGACTACGAACGCGAGTTTTTCCACGAGTTCTTCGTCCGCTGTGGCATGGCCGACTCGACCGCCGGCACGGTGACGGACCTCCCGCAGGTGTTCGTTCACTACGCACCCAGCGTCGAAGTCGACCACGCGGTCGCGGCGGGCGACACCGTCACCGTCGACGGCTTCACACTCACGGTGGACGACCTCGTCGGCCACGCCACCGGGGAGATACTGTTTTCCTTCGAGGCCGACGGACGACGGCAGGCGCTCGTCGGCGACAACGTCCTCGCGGATATCTCGCCCAATCCGTTCCTCCAGCCGCCCGACGAAGCCGGTGGCGAGCGCCCCAGGATCCTCCCGGCGTACAACGACTCGCTGGCGACCCTGCGCGAGGCGGGCTTCGACCGGTTTCTCACCGGCCACCGCGAACCCGTCGAGACCCCGGCCGAGCGGATCGACGCGATCCTCGACGAACACGCCGAGCGGACCGAGCGCGTCGCCGACCTGGTCGCCGAACCCACGACGCCCGTCGACGTGATGGAGGCGCTGTTCGGCGACCTGCCCGCGACCGAGCAGTACATGGGGATGAGCGAGGCCGTCGGCCACCTCGACGTCCTCGACGCTGCCGGTCGCGCGAGAGTCCGCGAGGTCGACGGCGAACTCACCTACGAACGTGTCGACTGACGCGAACAGGTCGATTGACGCATCGAAACCGGTATCTGTCGACGGTCGAACAGCTGCGGTGTGGCCCTCCCCAGACGACCGATCAGTCTCAGTGCGCTCGGCTACGTCCTCACTGCGGCGTTACTCGGCGCCGGCGTCGGATACCTCCGCTCGGGGTCCGTCGGCGGTGGGCTCGCGCTCGGATTCGCCGTCGGCCTCGGCGTCGCCCTCGGGATCGTCGCGCTCGAAGTCGCTCGACAGTGGAATTGAGCGGACTAGCTGTATCTTCGGTATCGCGTACGGTAGTAGCCTGTCAGAGAACCCTTCACGTCTGTCGGTGTCGTGGAAACGCTTTCTTGCCCGTCGTGACTGCTCTCGTGCCCGTTGAAACCACACTCGCGATCGTGCGATGGAAGCCCTCGGCGCGCTCGCGGTCGCTGAACGACATATCCGCGCTCTCGGCACCGCCCGCGCGGATAGGGGTCGCTCAGACGACTCCGCTCGCTTCGCTCGCCGCGACCCCACCTCGCCCTTCCAGTCCGCCAGGGAAGCAGTCTGTGGAGCCGGCTATCGAACAAAGAACGTCGAGACTGCCTGTGTAACCTACTTTTCCTGGTGGACTGAAAGGGCGAGGACCGCTCGCGTTCATCTAGTCGCCTGCGCGGGCTCTATTCTCGCGAGTGCTGTGCGGTGCGGGTGTCCGAGCGAGAATATCCCGCGCAGCGACCGCGAGCGGGCCGAGGGCTTTCAACTCACACTGTTGAGTGCGGTTGCGGTCACATTATTTTCAGCTAGCGAGCGCGCCGAGGGCTTCCATCGCACGATCACGGGTGCGGTCGCGACGATCACGGGTGCGGTCGCGGGAGCTGTCCCAATTCGAATTCTCACACTCACCTACCGTCGCTGTCACACACACAGAGGAGTCCACCCGTCAACCCTCCCCGTCGAAAACCAGTCTTTCCACGTCAGTACGTCGGGCTCTCCTCGGGGACGCCATCGCGCTGGTTGACGACGCGGGCGAGGGTAAAGAGCAGGTCGGACAGCCGGTTCAGGTAGACGATCGCGGTGCGGTTGACGCCGTCTGCTTCGTCGGCGAACGTGACAGCGCGACGCTCGGCACGCCGACAGACCGCCCGCGCCTGGTGGAGTCTGGCGCCCGACTGGGATCCACCGGGAAGGATAAACGACTGTAGCGGGTCGAGTTCGTCGTCGAAGTCGTCGATGCGGGCTTCCAGTCCGTCGACGTGAGACTCGCGGACCCGCGGGTCGTCCTCGTCGGGGTCGGGGTTGGCGAAGTCGGCCTGGACGACGTGGAGGTGGTTCTGGACCTCGCACAACAGGTCGTCGACGTCGTCGTGGCCGGTCGGGCGGACCGACCCCACGAACGCGTTGAGCTCGTCGACAGTGCCGTAGGCCTCGATGCGCGGACTCGCCTTCGAGACGCGGGACATGTCCCGCAGGTCCGTCTGGCCCTCGTCACCGCGGCCGGTGTAGATACCCATGTCCAGAGGTGAGACTGCCAGGGACGTAAGCCCACTGTCGAACGAGTTGACCAGCCCGCCCGGACAGCCAACCCGGACAGCGCGAGATCACGTCCGGACAGCCGAACCCAGCACGTTCGATTGCGGCACCCGAACCCAGCACGTTCGATTGCGGCACTCGAAACCAGCACGTTCAATTGCGGGGGTACACAATCGGGGTGTATGAGCAAGGAACTCAGCAAGCACTGCCCGTCGTGTGACGAGGAGCGCTCCTTTTTCCGGGCGGCGGACACGGAGGTCCACCTCGGGACGAAAGTCAAGTGGCACTGTCCGGAGTGTGACTACGGGTTCGTCCGCATCGACGGGACGGTCGACACGAGCACCGCCTGACCCGTCTCCCAGGCAGTGTTTTCAAGGCAGTTCTCCACACACGTAGAGGTATGTCGGAGAGGGTACGGGTGCTCGTCGTCGACGAAGACCCCGACGTGCTGGCGATCACGCGGGAGTTTCTCGAACACAAAGACGATGCACTGGACGTCACGACGGTCCAGAGCGCCGCCGGGGCCGTCGACCGGACGGCCGCCGACTCCGCGGCTGTCGACGTGGTCGTCACCGACCTCTCGATGCCGGAGATGAGCGGGGTCGAACTCGCCTCGGCAATCCACGAACGCGCACCCGATATCCCGTGTATCCTCTACACCGCTCACGACCGCGAGACCGTCGAAGCGGAGTTCGACACCACGCTCTCGGGACACGTCCGCAAGCGAACCGGGGGCGAACAGTACGCCGAACTCGCCTCGCTCGTCCGCGACCTCGCCGAGTGACTCGCTGGGACTCACTACGAGAACGGGTGCAGGCTCTCAGTTCTCCGCACAGGTCAGCGAGAGGACGACCTCGCTGCCGCCCATGGCACTCTCCGCGAAGCGCAGGCGCCCGCCACAGGACTCACACACCCACCGGACGACCCAGAGGCCGAGCCCGCTCCCGTGTTCGAGCTGTGTTATCTCCGTCGCCCCTTCGACGACCGCCCGTTCGTGGGCCGGGATACCGGGCCCGTCGTCGGCGACTCGCAGTCGAACGTCGGACCCGGTCTGGTCGCTCTCGATGCGGACCGTCGCGCCCGACCCGGCGTGGTCGACGACGTTGTCGAGTAACTCCTCGATAGCCAGCGCGAGTCGCCCGTCGCCGACCACCTGGACGTCGGCGACCTCGGTTTCGACCGTCAGTGAGGGGTACTCGGCGACATACTCCGCGAGGGCGTCGTCGACCAGTCGTGCGAGACTCACCGTGCTGTCCCGTGGCGACCCCCGGCGCATCGTCCGGTCGAGCGAGCGCGCGCGATCACTGAGCGCCGTCAGCTCGGCAGCTTTCTCGCGGAGGTCGCTCGCCCGTTCCGAGAGGGTCTCGTCCTCGACGCGCTCGGCCAGCATCTCCGCGTAGCCCAGGATGACGTTGATATCGTTGCGGATGTTGTGTCTGAGCACGCGATTGAGCACTTCCAGCCGGCGCTCGCGTTCCTTGCGGGCGGTGATGTCGGTGTAGATGCCGAAACTGCGGGTCCCGCCGTCACCGGTCTCGTAGGGGATACCTCGGAAGAGGAACTCCCGGAAGCCGTCGGCGGTGCGGCGACGGACTTCACGACTGGGTCGCTCGCCGGCGGCGGCCCTGCGGTCGAGTTCCCGGCCCGTCTCGCGTTCTTCCTCCGGGAGAACGAACTCGTTGAGCGAGTTGCCGACGACTTGGTCGGCCTCGTAACCGAACTGGTCGACGAACGCGTCGTTGACCGTCCGGACGACCGGTCTATCCTCCTCGTCGAGTGTCGCCTCGACGACCGCGTCCGGGAGGTTGTCGAAGAGATACGAGAACCGGTCGCGTTCAGTCTCGAGTAACTCGCGGGTCCGGACGAGTTCGCTCAGGTCCCTGACGACGCCGACCGTCCCGGCGAACGCCGCGTCGCTGGGGACCAGCGACACCTCCAGTTCGACCGGGCGGCGCTGTCCGTCGGCTGTGACCGCCTGCGTCTCGATGCGTTCGCTCGCGTCCGCGTCTCCGCTCGTCCAGAGGTCGCCGACGACCGACTGGACCGCCTCGACGTCTGCTTCCGGCATCACGTCAGCGGGCCTGGCGCCGACGAGGTCCTCACGGTCGTAGCCGAGCCACTCCGCGAGCGGTTCCGTCACCAGCGAGAACCGTCCCTCGGCGTCGAGGACGTACACCATGTCCTGGACGTTCTCGACGACCGTGCGGTAGCGCAGCAGGTCTGTCTCGCGGTCGGCCCGTTCCAGTGCGACCGCGGCCGTCGAGGCCAGCACTTCGGCCATCGAGACGGTGGCGTCCTCGAACCCGTCGGGGTCGGTCGTCCCGAGTGTCACTACACCGTGGTCGCCCAGTGGGACGTAGACCGCTTCGACCGTGTCGCTCACGTCCCAGTCCTCGCTCGACTCGGCGACGTCGGCAGGGTTCGTGACCTCGTCGGCGTTTCTGACTTCCTCGGCGTCGACGTCTCGCCCGAGTCGGAGCGTCTCACCGGTGGCGAAGGCGCGCCCGGGGCCGCCCTCGCCGACCGCGTAGGCCGGCCGGTCCGTGACGGCTGGGTCGTCGCTCCCGGAGGCGACCGGGACGAGCGCGTCCCTGTCCGCGTCGTAGAGGCGGACAACCGAACGGTCCTGGCCCAGCACGTCGGCGGTCTCCTCGGCGACGATACGCGCGACGTCTTCCCGTTCGTGGGCCCCGACGAGCGTCCGCGACGTCTCCAGCAATCGCGAGAGACGCCGCTCGCGACGCTTGCGGTCTGTCGTGTCCCGGATCACGCCAGCGGTCCCGGTGAACCGCCCCTGTTCGTCGGTCAGCATCACCATGTGGTCCTCGGCAGGGAACGAGTCGCCGGCTCGCTGCTGGATCTCCAGGTCGAAGGTGGTCTCGCTGTCCTCGCCGCGCAGCAACTCTCGAAGGGTCTGCTCGGCTTCGCGGACGGTGGCCTCGTCTTTGATGACCGAAGTGTGTTCGCCGAGTAGTTCCGCGCGAGTGTAGCCCGTCAGGTCGGCCATCGCCTCGTTGACGAAGACGAACCGTCCCTCGTCGTCGAGGGCGTACACCCCGTCGTCGACCGCCTCTAGCGTCTCCACGTACAGTTCCAGCGCACTCCCGACCATGTGTTCGGCACTGGCGTCGCCCGGGTCGGCGCGTGTCGCACCCGGGTTCGCTGCAGCCTCACGTGCGACACCGCTGTCGTCTGTCGGCGTATCTGGTACGCAACCGGTGTCTCCGTCCTCTCTCCGCGCTGTCGTCCCCGATCCGCCGGGTTCGTCACCCCCCGGTCCGTCGGTGACGACGGGTTCGTGTCCGGACAGGTGTGTTCGCACCCGGTCGGAGAGCGGTTCGTCCGCGCTCGCACGCGGGTAGTACTCGTCGGCCCCGCGACGCGTCGCCTCGGCCGCCAGTTCGCCGTCGGCGTCGGCCGAACAGACCAGTACCGGCACCGTCGGGTCGGCGTCCCGGACTGCCGTCACCGGTTCGAGGCCACACTCGTCGGCTTCGACGACGACCGCCACGACGCCGCCGGCGGCTACCGCGTCGCGCGCCGCAGTCGCCGTCGGTACCCCCTCGACTGTCTGTGTGGTACTCACCGACAGCTCCCGGTTCCCCTCGCCAGTCCGCACGTGCAAGACCGTCCCGACCATCTGCTGTCGGTGGATCGATGATATCCAGATACTTATCCCCTGTTCCCCCAGTCTCAGAACTGAGTTCGACCCCGAAACTCCGGATGGGGCTCAGAACTCCCGTGTCGGTACCGAACCGCGATCTTCGCGAACGGTTCCGAGACCCTCGGGGTGACTGTCCGTGGCCACCGACGTCGGGTGGGTGACCGGGCAGCGGTCCATCGACTCTCGTCCGCCGGGGAACTATAGCGATACGTCCTCGAAGTACTGGTAGAGGTACTCGTGGAGGTCGGGGTCCTCGGCGGTGACAAACCGAAACTCCTCGTGCTGGTCGTCGAGTGTGACGGTCGCGTCGGGATCGCGCTGACGGACGTGGAAGGCGACGTTGACCGTGTGCCGGGAGTCGGCGCCGTCGACCGAGGACGTCTCCCAGAAGTGGCTGTACACCCCCACTCGGTCGACGACGTCGACGTCGATGCCGAGTTCCTCGCGGCCGACTCGCCGGGCACAGTCTTCCAGTTGCTCGCCCTTGTAGAGGCGTCCACCCGGCCAGAACCAGGTGCCTTTCGCGGGTTCGTTCGTCCGCCGGGCGACGAGCACCTCGCCGTCGCGTTCGAGCAACACCTCGACACAGACTTGCGGGAGTGCGTCGAGACAGGCGCCGAAGGTTTTCTCGGGGACGAACTCGTCGTGAACGTCCATACCGGGGCGAACGCGCCATCGGTATTCGGTGTTTCGAGACGGACCCGGCGTGCTCTCTCCGGTCCGCCTCGACGCGTTCGGACCGACCGCGTTCCGGTCGGTTTTAGGTCGACCGCCCGAGAATGCCGGACGATGACAGGTTCCTCGGACAGCGCCGGGTCGCTGACGGCCGTCGGCGCGGCGAGCGCGGCCCTGACTGCCGTCGCACTCGGGTTCGCAACGCTCCGGACTGGGGACAGTGCGGGGATCGCGGTGCTCGTCGCGGCCGTCTCCGGGGTCGGCGCTTTCCTGTTCGTCCCGTACCTGGTGCGACTCGACCGCTTCGGCCGCGCCGATGCCGACGAGGAGCGACAGCGCGTCAATCCCGGTGCCGCAGGGGCAGCGCTGGCGGCGACCGGGTTCGTGATACTCGCGCTCTTGCTCATCCTCGATGACCCGTTGCTCGCCGCGGGCATCGGGATCCCGCTGGCGGCACTGGAGTTCGCCATCTGGTCGCTGGCGCTCCCGCGAGCGGCCCGGTCACCGAAAGGGAGACCGCCGATACACCGGCAGGGCTGACCCGATGATCGCCCGTCACAGGCGCGCTGGGGACGGCGCGCTCTGGACCGGTCGGAACCGGCGGGTCGCCGCCCCGGATCGGCGCCGTGTGACCCCCGACTTCGCCGGCCAAATCTGCCACTAACAGTGGAGTCAGCCCGTAACGCCCAATTATCTTGTATCCTATACTATACAGGATCTTATACATATGTCCCCGGAACTATTCGGACTGGCCGGCGCCCTGCTTTTGGCTGGAACGCTCGCGACCGCCGGACACCCGTCGATAGCTGATTTTCACCCAATTGACTCCCAGATCCGGTGATGATAATTTACTCGATTTCGTGTAAAGCGAACAGAGCCGTCCCGTTAAATATATAATGGTCGTTTCGCAAGTAGGAGGTATGCCATCGACTGGTGACAGCGATGCGACATCGGACGGCGGGTCCGATGACGTCGACGACGAGGCGGGAGAGTACTCGCGACGGAACTTCATGGAAACAGCGGCGGCAGCGGGGGCTGTCGGCGTCACAGCCGGGCTGGCCGGCTGTTCGGGGAACGGCGACGGCGACGACGGCGGTGACGGTGGCGACGGCGGTGATGGTGGCGACGGTGGCTCGGACGGGACGAGCGAGCAGGACTTCCTCTGGTGGACGATGCGGGGGTACATCCCGGCCGAGACCGAGGGGATCAGGAACGCCGCTAGCGGCTTCGAAGACGCCGCGGATGCCAACGTCAACCTGAGCACCGAGGTCATCACCTGGGACTCCATCTTCCAGGAGTGGGAGGCGGGCATCCAGGGGCAGTCGCTGCCGAACGTCTCGGAGATGGCCGGCGAACACGCCGTCGACTTCGGGTACCGCGGGGCGGCCGAACCCCTCACGGACCTGTTCAACCAGTACGACGACTGGTACGACGTGATAAACAAGTGGCAGAACTTCCAGGGCGAGCAGTGGGCGGTGCCGTGGTTCATGGAGGTGCGCACGACGCACATCAACCGGAACATCATGGACGAGGCCGGCGTCGACGGCACGTTCGAGACCTGGGAGGACATCGTCACGAAAGGCCAGGCGATCGTGGAGAATACGGACGTGGCCGGCGCGTGGACGACACCCGGCGCACAGGACACGACGACCGGGCAGAACGTCTCCGCGTTCAACTACCAGGCCGGCGGGCAGTGGTACGGGTACGAGGACGACCAGTGGAGCGTCGAGGCCGACTCCGCGGGCTCGCTGTTCACCCACCTGTGGGTGATGAGTATGCGCGAGCAGTGGGACGTCGCCCCCGGTGGCTGGGGCAGTGTCGACAGTACGTCCAACCAGGAGCTCTACCAGTCGGGCGAGGTCGCAGCGGCTCACCTCCCGACCGACCTGGCACGGAGCCTCATCGACCCCCAGGAAGGCGTCAACGAGGAGTACGCGGACCTCGCCGAGGCGACGGAACTGACGATGATGCCCGCCGGACCGAACGGCGAGAATCACTCGTTCATGGGCGGCAGTGTCTTCGGCTCGTTCACCGACGAGGTCGCACAGCACAGCGCCGGGACGGAGATCTCGACGAACTTCGTCGACTACATGACCCAGCCGGAGAACCTCAGCGAGTACTTCCCGGTGTCGGCGCCGACGTTCATGCCGGTGCGTAGCGGGCAGGAAGAGATGGAGCTCTACACCAACAACCCGACGGAACTCCCCGACTCCTGGCTCGAAACTCGGTTGTCGCAGGGTCCTCAGGCGGTCCGGTACGGTGTCACCGGGTCGGGCCAGTCGACCCCGTTCATGGGTTCGCTCGAAGGTTCCACCTCGGGGTACTCGGTCGCCATCTCGTCGATGATCGGCAACGACACCGACCCCAAGGAGGCGCTCCGGAGTATGGGCAACAACATCCGCTCGACGATCAACGAGGCCGACTACGTCGACCAGACACTCGAAGAGAAGACGTCGGGTCCGTCGCTGGACGACGCGCCCGATATCGTTCAGGACTGGATCTCCGGCGACGGCAAGCCCCAGATCTGGAACCCCTACGAGTAACTACCGGGAGCTGAACCGGCTCTCTCCCGACTCGATCCGACGCACGTGTTTTTCGCTCCGCGACCCGGCCACGCCGCGGTGGTACAGGCGACCAGTACCGTTCGTCACATCCCGGACAGAACGGGTGTAGCGCCGCCAGTAACGTCATCTGACCGAATGGTAGAGTCCCGGATCCGATTCAATAAAGTATCTGGGGGACGGTTCGTCTGGTAGAGCATGTCAAACGCTACTTCGACCGCCGGTGGCTCGATAACAGAGGAGTACCGGTACCTCCTTTCGAAAGAGAGTGTGTGGGGCTGGTTGTTCCTGTTACCGACGCTCATCGCGCTCGCGGTCGTGAGCGTCATCCCGATCCTCCGCGGTATCCTGTTGAGCTTCTACGAGTACAGCGCGCTCAAGCCGAACGTCTGGGTCGGACTCGGGAACTACACCGAGATCTTCGGGCTACCGGAGTTCTGGAACGTCCTGAAAAATACGTTCGTCTGGTCGTTCGCCGCGGTCGTGATGATGGCGGCGCTCGGTCTCGGTTTCGCGCTGCTTCTCAACCGGGAGTTCAAGGGTCGGTCCGTCGCGACGACGCTCCTCCTGCTCCCGTGGACGATCCCCTTCATCGCGGTCGCGCTGAACTGGAACCTGCTGTTCGACTTCAACCTGGGGATGTTCAACGGGATCCTGGCCCTCCTCGGGCTCGACCGTCTCGACTGGCTCAGCCGCGGCCGGTACGCACTGTTCTCGATCACGCTGGCGTACGTCTGGCGGAACTTCCCCTTCTTCATGATCACGTTCCTGGCGGCGATGAAGGGGATCCCACAGGACCTCTACGAGGCGGCCCGCGTCGACGGGTCGACCCGACTCGACCTGTTTCGACACATCACACTCCCCTTCCTGCAGCCGATCGGGATCGTGACGACGCTGCTGATGAGCCTGTGGACGCTGAACCACTTCACGCTCATCTACGTGATGACCAGCGGCGGGCCCGGGAACGCGTCGATGGTGTTGCCGGTGTACATCTACCGGCAGGCGTTCCGCCAGAGCGACTTCGGCGTCGCCGCCGCCATCGCCGTCGTCATGCTCATCATCATGATGGGGTACGGACTGGTGTACCTGCAACTCTACCAGGAAGAGGTCGGAGGGAAATAACATGGCGACCAAATCCCGTGATACGGCCGAACTGTTCGGCGTCGAACTCTCCAAGAAGACCGTCGACCGACTGAAAGCGGTCGGCTTCCACGTGTTCCTCTGGGGGTCGATCTTCCTCGTGCTGTTACCGGTCTTCTGGATGGTCATCGTTTCACTGAATCCGCTTTCGTTCCTCAACTTCATCGAGGACCCGATGCGGTGGGTCAACGGTATCAGTCTCGACGCTTACGATACGGCGATAAACGAGACCGACTTCCTGATCTGGTTCAAGAACTCGACTATCGTGACCGTCGCCGCAACCGCGTTGACGATCGTCGTCTGTACGTTCGGTGCCTACAGCATCGGTCGTCTTCGGTTCCGTGGCCGCAAGGCGGTGGCGACGTTCCTGCTGATGACACAGATGTTCCCGCTCATCCTCGTGGCCGTCCCGCTCTTTCTCATCTTCCGGGATCTTGGCCTCGTGAACACGCTCTACGGCCTGACGATCGCATACATCGCGTTCGTCCTGCCCTTCTCGATCTGGATGTTGCGCGGCTTCTACGAGAACCTCCCCGAGTCACTGGAGGAGGCGGCGATGGTCGACGGTTCGACGCGGGTCGGCGCGGTCATCCGCGTCATCGTCCCGCTGTCGGCGCCCGCTATCGCGACGACGGCCATCTTCGCGTGGATCTTCGCCTGGAACGAGTTCGTCATGGCGCTGATCCTCATCAGTGACAGTTCGAAGACGACGCTCCCGCCGGGGCTGAGTACGTGGGTCGGCCGCTACTCGCTGCAGTGGGACCTGCTGATGGCCGGTGCGCTGGGCGCCACGCTCCCGCTGTTTATCATCCTGTTTTTCCTACAGAAGTACATCATCAACGGCCTCGCGGAGGGGGCCGTCAAAACGTGAGGTACCACCAATGACACGACACACCACTCACGCGACCGAAAACGTAAACCCGCACGGAGGCAATCGATAGCCTATGGCCCGAATACTGTTCGACGAGGTCACCAAGATCTACGGTGACGACACGCTGGCGGTCGACGACTTCAACCTCGAGATCGAGGACGGCGAGTTCCTGACGCTCGTCGGTCCCTCGGGGTCCGGGAAGTCGACGCTGTTGCGGATGGTCGCCGGCCTCGAGGACATCACCGAGGGCGAGATCCACATCGGCGACACCGTCGTCAACAACCTGCCCCCGCGAAGCCGGGATATCGCCATGGTGTTCCAGAGCTACGCGCTCTACCCGCACCTCACGGTGCGTGACAACATGGCCTTCGGCCTCAGGCGCTCGACCGACCTCCCCGACTACGAGATCGACGACCGCGTCCAGGAAGCGGCGGAGATGATGGGTATCGAACCTCACCTCGACCAGAAGCCCAAACACCTCTCGGGGGGCCAGCGCCAGCGCGTCGCGACCGGGCGGGCGATCGTCCGCGACCCCGGCGTGTTCCTGTTCGACGAGCCCCTGTCGAACCTGGACGCCAAGCTCCGCAAGCACATGCGCACGGAGCTCCAGCGCATCCAGAACCAGCTGGACACGACGACCATCTACGTCACCCACGACCAGGAGGAGGCGATGACGATGTCCGACCGTATCGCCATCCTCAACTACGGCGAACTCCAGCAGGTCGGCTCGCCCCGCACCGTCTACAACGAGCCCGAGAACGTCTTCGTCGCACAGTTCATCGGCAGCCCGTCGATGAACATGTTCGTCTCGAAGCTCGACACCGACGGCAATCGCTTCGTCGGCGACATCGACGTCTCTATCGACCCCGACCGGGCCAGGGCGATCGCACAGAACGCCACGACCGACCAGCTCCTGCTCGGGATCCGGCCGGAACACGTCACGGTCCATCTGGAATCGGTCGAGGAGTCAGTCCCCGCGACCGTCGACATCATCGAACCGCTCGGCAGCAACGACCTCTTGTACTTCGACCTCGAAGACGGGACCGGCGTCGAGGAGGTCATCGCCGACGACGTCGAGATCGGCGAAGACGAGGAGGAAGACGAAGAGGAGTACAAGGTGTTTATCCAGCCAGGTTCGGTGCCCACCGAGTACGAGGACACGGGCGAAATTGTTCATCTGACCTTCGACACCGAACACATGCACGTGTTCGACCCCCAGACCGGGGAGAACGTCGACGTCGAGACGACGGCAGCAGTCGACGCCCAGACCGAGACCGCCGGTGCCGACGACTGACGTCGGCCGGTGCGACTCCCGCGACGGTGCCACCGTCGCGTCGAGGCTCACCACGTTCGTCGGATTCACGCCCCCGATCCGGACAGACATACGTTTCGGTCTTCGACCCTGACACAGACACATGAGTGCTGACGACGGTTCACCCGGCTACGACCCGGGGTACGACTCCAGCGCCGACCCACACGGTCCCGACGTGGGTGCCGAAGGGACGGAACTGACCTACCGCCGGTTGCCACACGAGTTCCGGGCCGCCGAGAGCCTCGCCGAACTCGTCGCAACCATCAGGGGCTACGGCTGGCTTCCCCCCGTACTCGCTCTCGTGGGCTACGGCGTCACCAGGGGCATCTTCGAGTTCCTCTCGGAGCCGTATGCCATCGCGAACGGCTACTTCTTCGAGGTCTGGCCGGCAGCCGTCCTGATCAACCTCCTCTACGGTCTCTTTATCGGCGGCTTCTCCTGGTTCCTCTACTTCGGCGTCATCGGTGCGTTCGCCGGCTTCTTCGCCGACGATATCGCTTTCGACACGGGTATCTTCAAGACCGGTGCGTACCTGTTGCTGGTGTTCGTCCCGCTGCTGGCGATAAGCAGCGTCCTCGCGGCCACGATCCCGCCGTCCGTGGCGACCGTCGCGGGCGAAGGCGCGCCAGCCGTCGCGGACGTCCACAGAGCACTCGCCGGGACGCCACAGATGCGCGTCAGCGGGTTCCTGCTCGCTGCCGGGTGGGTCGTCGTCGGATTCCTGCTCCTCCCGGTCGTCAGCGAACTCTACGGCGTCGACAGGAAAGCGAGCGTCGTCGCGGTACTGCCGGTGACGCTGGTCGCCATGATCGCGACCGTCTTGGTCTGAACGCACCGGGCCACCGCGCTCACCGCCCGGGTTTCAGTTCTCCGGGTCGGGACCGGCCATCAGGTCGCCCGGGGGTTCGTCGAACTCGGGTTCGCCGAGGACCCGGTCGACGGTGGGATCGCGCTGGTCCACGAGGAAGCTGTCGACGCGGGTGAAGTCGTTGACGAACTCCACGGCCCGGACCAGCCCCGAGACGCGGACGCGAAAGGCGTCGAGCCCGTCGTGAGCGAGCACGTCGTCGACCACCTCGCCGTCGACCGAGACACCAGCGCGGGCGTTGCCGGCCTCGTGGCGCCCGCGCAGGTCCGCCAGCGCTTCGAGCGGGTCGAGCCCCGCGTTGCGCGCGAGCGTCTTCGGGATCGTCTCCAGCACGTCCGCGAAGGTCTCGACCGCGAGCTGTTCGCGGCCGTCGAAACGGCTGGCGAACGAGCGCACGTCGACCGCCGCGGCGACGTCGGGCGCACCGCCGGCCGGGAGCGCGCGGGGGTCCTGGATGACCGCCCGGAGCGCGTTCTTGCCGTCTCGGATGCGACGCTGGGCCTCCTCCGCGACCGATTCGGTGCCACCTCGGACGACCAGCGTGACGGCCGACTGGCCGGTCCCGGGCGGGGCCTCGAAGGCGAGCCAGTCCGTGTCACGCGCCATGTCCCGGAGACTCAACCGCACGTGACCGAGAGCGTCGGGGTCGATGGTCGTCCCGGGGCTGACCGGACCGACCGGCGTGGCGCCGGTCACGAGTTTGATGTACTCGAAGTTGGTGTCCTTGGTGTCCCTGACGAGCACCGCCCCCTCGCCGGCGAGGTCGTAGGCGACCTGCATGTCGGCCTCGCCGGTGGCGACGACGGCGACGGCGCCAGTCTCACCGATCGCTCTGGCGATGCCGGCGCTCTCGTCGAAGCCCCCGGCCGTCTTTCCGGGGTCCTCGCGGTCGATGGAGACGCTGACGTCCGCCGTCAGTTCGCGCGACTTGAGGTCGCCGTCGACGAGCAGTATCGGCCCCTCCGCGGGGAGGAGGTACTCGGCGTCGACGACCTCGCGGGGGATGACCGTCCCCTCGACGAGTTCGGTGTCCGTGACGGTTCCGCCGTGGACGGCCACGGTGTCGGCGTGGTCGAGTCGGGTCGTCCCGGTGGCGGGGTCCGAGACGCGCAAGACGGCGTCGACGACGGTGTCGGCGACCTGGTCGAGCGGCCACGATTGCGTGCGGCCGTTGGTCATACCCGTCATCGCGATGGTTTCGAGGGTGTCGCGGTCGAGTTCGCCGTCCCTGGCGACCGGGATGGCCATCTCGGCCCAGTCTTCGATGGTTCGCTGGGCGGCGATCGAGTAGCCCTCGACGACGTCGTTCGGGTGGACCCCGCGGTCGACGAGGTCCATCGACGCCGAGAGGAGGTCACACGCGAGCAGGAACATCGTCGTGACGCCGTCGCCGAGGTCGTCCTCGTGGTCCTCGGCGAGCGTGATGTACTGCTGGGCGACCGGGTTGTCGGTCTCGCCTTCGAACTCCTCGATGATAGCGACGCCGTCGTTGCTGACGAATCCCCGGAGTTCGTCGTCGGGCATCCGTCTGACGATCATCTTGTCCAGTCCCAGCGGCCCGAGCGTCGACCGGACCAGTTCGGCCATTCCCCCCGATGTCTGTCGGATGGCCGCCCGCGTGTCCCGCGACGGGACCCGTGACCAGCCAGTGTATGTGTCGTCGGTCGTCATAGTCGAAGTATCCCCCACGTAACGTCCATCACGTTATCGCACCAGTAACTTGTCGTAGGCGAACAGCGCGAGGACGAGGATCAGAAACGCATAGGCGACCTCGCCGACGAGGTTCCACTCGAGGCTGTTGCGCAGGTACTGCGTCCCGACGAAGACGAGAACGACGGTGGCGACGAGGATCGCGATGAGTATCCCGACGTTTCGCCGTTTGCCGAAGTTGACTGACATAGGTGTGGGGCTGTTTTCGCCCCCGGAAGTATAAATCAACCGTGGTCCGACGACCGGATACCCCACCCGACTCACCGCGGAGCGCACCTATTTCAACGCGGCCGCCGAGAACCGCGGTATGGACACTGGCGTCTGTTACTTCCCCGAGCACTGGCCGCGCGAGCGCTGGGCGACCGACGTCGAGCGCATGACCGAGGCCGGCATCGAGTACGTCCGCATGGGCGAGTTCGCCTGGAACCGCTTCGAGCCCGAACCGGGTACCTACGACTTCGAGTGGCTCGAAACCGCGGTCGACCTCGTCGCCGACGCGGGGATGCAGGCCGTCCTCTGTACGCCCACTGCGACGCCGCCGAAGTGGCTCACCGACGAGTACCCCGGCATCCGCCAGGAAGAGCCCGACGGCACCCCCCTGGAGTTCGGTAGCCGCCGCCAGTACTGTTACAACTCCCCCGACTACCGCCGGGAGAGCCGGCGCATCATCCGGAAACTCGCCGAACACTTCGCCGGTCACGACGGGGTCGCGGGCTGGCAGACCGACAACGAGTTCGGCTGTCACGACACCGTCCGGTGTTACTGCGACGACTGCCAGAGCGCTTTTCGAAGCTGGCTCCGTGAGAAGTACGACGATATCGACGACCTCAACGAGTCGTGGGGGAACGCCTTCTGGAGCCAGGAGTACCGCGACTTCGCCGAGGTGGACGTCCCCGGCCCGACGCCCGCCGCCGAACAGCACCACCCCACCCGACTCCTGGATTTCCACCGTTTCTCCAGCGAGAGCGTCGTCGAGTACAACCGGTTGCACGTCGACGAACTGCGCGACGCGGCGGGGCCCGGTGACGACTGGTTCATCACGCACAACTTCATGGGCGACTTCGAACCGCTGAACGCCTTCGACGTGAGCGAGGACCTGGATTTCGCCGCGTGGGACTCCTACCCGACACTGCACGCCCAGCGAGCACCCGACACGCCCGACCCGGCGAGCGAGGCCGCCGCGGACATCCAGCGCGTCGGCGACCCCGACCTGACGGCGATGAACCACGCCCTCTACCGCGGCGCGAGCGAGGGGCCGTTCTGGGTGATGGAGAACCAGTCGGGCGACATCCGGGCCTATCCCTACTCCGCCGAACCCGGCGACGGCATGATGCGCCTGTGGGCCCACCAGGCCGCCGCCCACGGCTGTGACGTGGTCTCGTACTTCCGGTGGCGACGCTGCCGGTTCGGCCAGGAGCAGTACTGGGGCGCGCTCAACAACTACGACGGGTCGCCCGACCGCGGCGTCGTCGAGGCCGCCGAGGCCGCCGAGGACTTCGCCGAACTGGGCGACCTCGACGCACCCGAGGGCGACGTGGCGTTGCTCCTCGACTACGACAGCATGTGGGCGCTCCACTCCGAACGCCACACCCCCGACTACGACTACTGGCCCCACTGCCGGGCCTACTACCGCGCGCTCCGCCGACGCGGCGTCACCGTCGACGTGGTCCCGACGAACAGGGACCTCGACGACTACGCCGCCGTGGTCGCACCCTCGCTGCACCTGGTCGACGACGACCTCGCCGGGCGACTGGCCGACTACGCCGCCGACGGCGGTGAACTCGTCCTCACCGTCCGCAGCGCCGCCAAGGACGACCACCACAGGTTCCGCGACGAACTCGCGCCCGGCCCGCTCTCGGAAGCACTCGGTGCGTGTGTCGTCCAGCACGAGAGCCTCGCGCCCGGCGTCGAGACACACGTCACGTACGAGGGCGCTGCCGGTGACGACGAGAGCGGCGACAGCGAGACCTACGAGTTCCAGACCTGGGGCGAGTGGCTCGACGCCGACACTGCCGACGTGCTCGGCACCCACGCCTCTGGTCCGGCCGAGGGCGAAACGGCTATCGTCCGCAACGAGCACGGCGACGGTGGGGTTTCCTACGTGGGCGTCTGGCCCGAGGCCGACCTCGCTGACGCGCTCGCGGCCGATCTGCTGGAACGCGCCGACGTCCCGGCGGCCGACCTGCTCCCCGACGACGTCCGCCTGACAGAGCGCGACGGCTACACCTGGGTGACGAACTTCGGGCGTGACTCCGTCGCGGTCGACCCGGGTGACGGCGAGATCGTCCTCGGCGACGAGACGGTGCCGGGCCGCGATCTGACGGTCGTCGACGGCCCGGCTCACGACGTCACGGTCGCGACTGAGGACTGACGGCCGGAACGACGGTAGGGGTTCGCCGTCGTCTCGGCCACAGTCGGAACTGCGACGCCTGGTTCACCGCTGTCGCGCCCGTCTGCGAGTCCTCCCAGTGGGCTGCCGCGGGGCGCACGTCTTTGTGCTCAGCGGTGCACCTATCGGCATGGACACGCTTCTCGTCGGCGGCACCGGCATCATCAGTACCGGCATCACCGAGCAACTCGTCGCGGCCGGCCACGACGTGACGCTGTACAACCGCGGACAGACCGACGTCGCAGTCCCCGACGCCGTCGACCACGCACAGGGCGACCGAGAGGACCTGGCACAGTTCGAGACGGACGTGGCCGACATAGACCCCACTGCCGTGATCGACATGCGCTGTTTCACCCCCGAGGAAGCCGAGAGCGCGATACGCGCCTGTTCGGACGTCGAGCGCTACGTCTTCTGTAGCACCGTCGCGGCCTACGACCACCCCGTCGACGACTACCCGATCACCGAGGATGCCCCCCGAAAGTCGGCGGGCGAGGGCTACGGCGAGGCCAAAGCCGAGTGCGAACGTCGCTTCGAGCGCGCTCACGCGGAGTCGGGCTTCCCGGTCGTGACGCTGCGCCCGGGCCACACCTACGGCGAAGGCGGCGCGCGTGGCGGCCTCTGTTACAGTCTCGGCTGGGAACAGACTGCCTTCGTCGACCGCCTGCGACGGGGACTGCCGGTCGTCGTCCACGACTCGGGCACGTCCCTGTGGGCTTCCTGTCACCGCGACGACGTCGCTTCGGCGTTCGTCGCCGCCCTCGAACGCGGCGAACCCGGCGAAGCCTACCAGGTCGCGACCGAGGAAGAGTACGCCTGGGACGACTACCTGCGGACCGCCGCCGAGGCCATCGACGCGCCGGAACCCGACCTCGTCCACGTGCCGACCGAGTGCATCGCGGCGGCGCTGCCCGAGCGGTCGGAACTCCTGACGCGGGACCTGCAGTACAGTCTGACCTACGACGCGTCGAAGGCCCGGAACGCACTCGATTTCGACCCCCAGATCGGCTGGGCCGAGGGGTTCGCCCGGACGGTCGCGTGGCTCGACGAACGCGACGAGATCGACCCCGCAGAGTCGGCCGACGACGACGCGATACTCGACGCCTGGCGGGCCGCCCGCGACGCGTTCGACGCGGCGGTCTGAGCCCGGACCCGCCGGTACCGGTTTCCGTACCCAGTCCTAACCGCGGCCATGAACTGGCGTGCTGTCTCGGTGGCGTTGGCGGTCGTCCTGGCGGGGTGTGGCGCCCTGAATAGCGCGCCCGGTTCCGACGGGGGCCGGACCGGAGAGACACCCACGCTCTCGCCCGTTTCGGTTCCCGAACCGACGCCGGTACCTGTCACACTTCCGCCGGGCGTGACGGGCGCGAACGTGACCGACGCGAACGCGCTGGTCGACGCACACCTGGCGGCCGTACAGGGCCGGTCGTATACGCTCACAGTCCGCGTTCACGTCGACGACGAGCGCTCCGAGCGACTGTTCTGGGTCGAGACGCCGACGCGATACTACCAGGTCGACAGACTCGCAGAACCCCGGGGAGACACTGCTCAGTTCGCCGACGGTGACACGGTCTATACGCGCACCGAGTACGCCGGCGGCGTCGATTTCGGCAGTTACGACGACCCCTCGCCCCCGCGGTCACAGACCGTCATGCTGAGCCGCGCGTTCCTGCAGGTCGACACCGTCCGCGTCGCGGAGACGCGCGTCGACGGCGACCCGGCCTACGAACTCACCGGCCAGTACCCCGTCCACCCGGCCGTGAGCTCGCTGGCGAACTTCAGCCTGCGGGCGGTCGTCGAACCGGACGGGTTCATCCGCTCGATGAACGTCTCCTACGTCCGGACTGGCGCCGCCGACGGAACCAGCGTCACGCGCTCGTTCGTCTACAGCGACGTGGACGCGACGACCGTCGAGCGCCCCGCCTGGGTCGACCGGGAGTTCAATCGCACTGAGTGACGTGGACGGACGGACACTCCACGAAACCGGCGAGCGACGACGGTGGACACAAGAGCCAAGCGGTGGCTCCCGTTCGGAGACGTATGGACTGGACAGACCCGACCACGACCGGCCGGAACCGGTTGGACCCTCACAGCGACGTGTTGCCCTACGCTGACGGCGAGACGGCCCGCGTCGGTGCCCGCGCGGAGTCCCAGTGGATCCGCACGTTGACCGGCGAGTGGGACTTTCACCTCGCCGATTCGCCCGTCGAGGCACCCGACACGTTCCCGGACACCGGCTTCGAATCCGACGACTGGGACAGTATCCCGGTGCCGTCGAACTGGCAGACCGAAGGGTACGACACACCTCACTACACGAACGTCGTCTACCCGTTCCCGCTGGACCCGCCGGACGTCCCCACCGAGAACCCGACCGGCTGTTACCGCCGTACGTTCGAGGTGCCCGATTCGTGGGACGGCCGACAGATACGCCTGCACTTCGAGGGCGTCGACTCGGCGTTTCACTGCTGGGTCAACGGCGAGCGCGTCGGCTACAGCGAAGGCGCCCGCCTCCCCGCGGAGTTCGACGTCACCGAGCACGTCGAACCCGGCGAGAACACGGTCGCGCTCCGGGTCTACAAGTGGACCAACGGGAGCTACATCGAAGACCAGGACATGTGGTGGCTCAGCGGCGTCTTCCGGGACGTCTACGCCTACGCACCCCCCGAGACCCACGTCGCGGACGTCGACTGCCGGACCGACCTCGACGACGACTACACCGACGCCGAGTTCTCGGCGACGGTCGAGGTGGCGCACGCGGGTGCGGACGGTGCTCCGGCCGGCGCGGCGAACGCGGCATCCACCGACGCGACAGTCACCGTGGACCTCGTCGACGACGACGGCGTCTCCGTCCTCGACGCACCGCTCTCGGGCGAGGTGACCGTCGATGGCGGCGAACGGGCGAGCGTGACCGTCGCGACGACCGTCGAGAACCCCGACCTGTGGACTGCCGAGACGCCGAACTGCTATACGGCCCTGGTCTCCGTGGAGAGCACGGACGGCGCGAACGACGCGAACGACGCGGACGCCGAATCCGCGACCGTCGCCGAGACCGTCGGCTTCCGCGAGGTCGAGATCGCCGAGGGACAGTTGCGCGTCAACGGCGAACCGATCACCGTTCGAGGAGTGAACCGCCACGACATCCACCCCGAGGAGGGACGGGCCGTCTCGCTCGCGACGATGCGCGAGGACGTCGAGTTGATGAAACGCCACAACGTCAACGCCGTCCGGACGGCACACTACCCCAACGACACCCGCTTTTACGACCTCTGTGACGAGTACGGCCTCTACGTCGTCGACGAGACCGACATCGAGTGTCACGGGATGGAACACCGGCGGAGCGACCGCGTCACGCACGTCAGCGACGACCCCGACTGGGAGGCCACGTACGTCGACCGGATGGTCCGCATGGTCGAACGGGACAAGAACCACCCGAGCGTCGTCGTCTGGTCGCTGGGCAACGAGTCCGACTTCGGCGCCAACCACGAGTCGATGGCCGCCGACACGCGGGACCGCGACCCGACCCGGCCGATCCACTACGAACCCGACACCGATCTGGCAGTGAGCGACATCGTCGGCCCGATGTACCCACCGATAGATGCCCTCGAAGACATGGCCGCCGAACACCCCGACGCCCCAGTGATTCTCTGTGAGTTCGTCCACTCGATGGGCAACGGCCCAGGTAATATCCGCGAGTACTGGGACGCCTTCGAGTCCCACGAGCGCATGCAGGGCGGATTCGTCTGGGACTGGGTCGACCAGGGGATCACCGCCGAGACCGACGATGGCACCGAGATATTCGCCTACGGCGGCGACTTCGGCGACGAACCCAACGACGGGAACTTCAACGTCAACGGGCTGGTCTTCCCCGACCGCGAGCCCTCGCCCGGCCTCGTCGAGTACAAGAAGGTGATCGAACCGATCAGGTTCGAAGCGGACGGGTCGGAGAGCGGTGTGGTCGACGTCGGTACAGCGGGCGCCGAGGTCGTCGTCGAGAACCGCTTCGACTTCCGCTCGCTGTCGGGACTGGCGGGCACCTGGCGCGTCGAAGCCGACGGTCGCGTCCTCGACAGCGGGAGTCTCGACCTGCCCGACGTCCCGGCGGGCGAGCGCGGAACCGTGTCTGTCCCCGTAGATATAGACTCACTCCCGGCCGACGGCGAGCACGTCCTCTCCGTCGACGCGTCACTCGCGGGAGACGCCCAGTGGGCCGACGCGGGCCACACGATCGCGACCGGGCAGTTCGACCTGCCCTCGGGCGGCGAACCCGCGACCGTGACACCCGGGTCCGCGTCGCCGCTGTCGGTCGAGCGCGAGGGAGAGGCACTTGTCGTCTCGAACGCCGACTGTCGCGTCGTCTTCGACGAGGTGCGGGGTCGACTCGACTCGCTCAGCTATCGCGGCACCGATCTCGTCACCGACGGCCCGGCGGTCGACCTCTGGCGGGCGCCCACGGACAACGACCAGGGCCTGCCCCTGCCGCGGACGCTGCTCTCGACGATGGTCGAACGGGCCGAGAGCGGCGACCCCGTCACCGACGAGGACGTCTGGACCATCGGCTTCGCGCAACTGTGGCGCGAACACGGCCTCGATTCTCTCCGGTTCCGTACCGACGACGTGAGCGTCACAGCGGGCGGGGACGGCACTGTCGAGGTCGCCGTCACCGGCCGGCTCGCACCCCCCATCTACGACCACGGTTTCGGCGTCGAGCAGGTGTTCACCGTCCACCCGACCGGCGCCGTCGACGTCGACGTGACCGTCGACCCGGAGGGCGACCTCTCGACGCTCCCCTCTCTGCCCCGCGTCGGTCTCGACCTGCGACTCGCCGGCGAGTTCGACGACGTGACCTGGTACGGCCGCGGCCCCGGCGAGTCCTACGTCGACAGCAAGGAGTCCTCGCTGCTGGGTCGCTACGAGCGCCCCGTTTCCGACCTGCACACGCCCTACGTTCGGCCCCAGGAGAACGGCAACCGGACCGACACCCGGTGGGTGCGCTTTGGCGACGGCCGGACGGGACTGGCAGTCACCGCCGACGCTCCCTTCGACTTCTCGGCGCATCACTACACCACGGCCGACCTCGAAGCGACCGCACACGACGCCGAGCTACCCCGGCGCGACCCCGTCTTCGTCTCCGTCGACCACGCTCACTGCGGCCTCGGGACAGGGAGTTGCGGCCCGCCGACGCTCGAACAGTATCGACTCCCGCCCGAACAGACCTACGAGTTCGCCGTTCGACTCACCCCGTTCACCGCGGACGGGCAGTCGCCCAGTCGGTGAGCGAGCGCGCAAGGGTTCGGCCCCGCCAGCGGAGAGTCGACACCGCCGCGGAGAGTCCACCCCGTCCGTGGAGAGCCGACACGGCTAACTCGCTGGCCTCGACAGACCCGGGTATGACCGAGCGAGCGGACCCGAGCGACGACGCGTCCGGCGGCGACGGGGCCGACGAAACCGACGGCACAGACGCGGACCTCGCCTGGGAGACGCTGGGCGCACAGACGGTCTACTCCTGTGAGGGCTTCGACGTCGTCAACGAGGACGTCAAGTTCCCCAACGACGTGGTCGCGGCCTACGACTCCGTCTTCGAGGGCGAGAGCGTCGTCGTCCTGCCCTTCACCGAGTCGGGCGAGGTGGTCGTCATCGACGAGTGGCGCCAGCCCGTCCGCCGGGTCAACCGTGGACTCCCCGCGGGTGGCCTCGAACCCGAAGACGACGACCCCGCTGACGCCGTGGCGCGCGAACTCGAAGAGGAGACGGGCTACGAACCCGGCACGATCGAACACCTCACGAGCGTCGAACCCGCCAACGGCATCGCCGACATGGTCTTTCACTACTTCGTCGCCCGCGACTGTACGCCATCGGGGAATCAGAACCTCGATTACAACGAGGACATCCGCGTCGACACGACGACCTTCGACGCGCTGGTCGACGCCGCTCGTGACGACGAACTACGCGACGGCCGGACGGTGCTCGGCGTGCTCTACTACGAACTGTTCGGGCGCGGTGAGTGATACAGTAGAAACATTAATTCGGTTGAATCAGTTACTCGAACGTATGGCAACGGCGGTCAAGATGGACGAGGAGTCCAAGTCGCGGCTCGAAGAACTCCAGGCCGAGATCAAACTCCGGACTGGCCGGAAGGTAACCCAGCAGGAAATACTCTCTCGGATGGTCGAGCAGGCCTACGAGTCCAAATCGGCGTTCGTCGACTCGTTTCGGGAGACGACAGTTCCGCTTTCCGACGACGAGATCGAACGGATGAATCAGGGAACGTTCGACTCGGGGACCGAGACAGACGAAGACGATATCGACGATATCCTGTACGGATGAGCGTCTTCGTCGACACCGGTGTGTTCTACGCCGACCACGACCGCGGCGCATCTCGACACGAGGTTGCCGACGAAGCTGTCGATGCGATATATCGTGGCGAACTCGGACAGCCATTCACGAGCGACTACGTCTACGATGAGACCGTGACGCTGACGCTGAAACGAAGTGGTCGGTTCGAGGTGGCGAGGTCGATCGGCGAACGGATCCGGGGCGAGAAGGATTTTGTCGATACCTTCTCGCTACTTCACAGGCGGTACGAGGCGGATGCCCCGACCCTTGCGGTCGGGGAGGAAGCCGACAACCGATGACACAAACCACGCTACGATGGCAGGCCGGCTCCCGAAAGTATAAGTAACACCTATAGTACATGTGAAAGTGCAGTGGAATACCGTCGTACCGCCGTCATCAAACTCGACACTCCCGATGGAGCCGACGCTTCCCTTCGAGAGACTGTCGAGCAGTTCAAACACTGCGCCAACACCGCAAGCGAGTGGTGCTGGCACGGCGACGACGGCTACCACGTCACCTCGAAAGCCAAAGCCGAACGCGCCCTCTACGACCGACTCCGCGACGAAACCGACCTAACTGCGAATCTCGTCCAGAAAGGGATTCGCAGGGCGGTCGAAGCCGTCAAAAGCGGAGTCTCGCGTCTCGAACGTGGTGAGAGTACGTCGCAACCGCACTTTTCTGCCGATAGCGCGGTGTACGACAAGCGGAGTGCGACGTTCCACCGCGACCACGTTTCTCTTTCGACCGTGGATGGGCGCGTCGAGTGTGACTACATACTCCCCGACGACTCGGAGACACCGCCGACGAAGTACGTCTCCGACGAGGGATTCGAGTTTCGGATGGCACACTTGCAGTACCGCGACGGTGACTGGTATCTCCACGCTTCGATGCGGAAAGTCGAAGCAGACGAGGAATCGCCCGAGTCCGAGTCCGAGTCCAAGCACAGAACAGTCCTTGGTGTGGATTTGGGCGTGAACAACCTCGCGGTCGCTTCGACGGGGCGATTCTGGTCGGCAGACGAGTTCACCCACTGGCGTCGAGAATACGAGAATCGCCGTGGGTCGCTTCAACAGTGTGGGTCTCGTCACGCCCACGAGAATATCGAGTCAGTCGGGCAGAAAGAGTACGGGCGGTTCGAGATACACCTACACACGGTGGCGAACGAACTTATCGAGGAAGCCGTCGAGAACGACTGTTCGCATATCGTGTTCGAGGACTTGACCCACATTCGGGAGACCCTTCCCGAGGCGACGTGGCAACACGTGTGGGCGTTCCGACGCCTCTCCGCGTACGTCGAATACAAGGCCGAAGAACACGGCATCGAGGCCGTACAGGTCGACCCGCGTAATACGTCGAAGCGTTGCTCGACGTGTGGGTTTACCCACGACGACAATCGTGACGGGGAGTCGTTCGAGTGTCAGCAGTGCGGGTATGAGAACCACGCCGACTACAACGCCTCGAAGAACATCGGTTTGCAGTATCTCCGTCGCAGGCAAAACGCAGGCGATGGAGGCGCACCCGTAGATGTGCGCTTGAATCGCGGGACGCTGACCGTGAACGGGGAGTACGTACCCCCTGCCTCGGTTGAGGCATAGAACGGGAGTCCACGCGAAAGCCTCGGAGCTTGACCTCGAGGCGATTTACGTAAAGCCGTCTCTCTTCGAAGCGGCTGTCGGTATTTTCGAACGATACGACGACCAGAATCTGAGTTTCACCGACGCGACGACGGTCGCACTCGTCAAGGAGCGAGACATCGATTCGGTGTTGAGTTTCGACGACGACTTCGACGGTATTGTCGACCGGGTCGAACCAGGCGACCTGAACAGGTGACCGGTATACGCACCGTTCGAACACGGGAACTGACGACGGGCGAGTGACCGAGAATCACACCGGGACGAAGTGTTACCGCCCGGACGGCGCGGCGGCCTGGGCGAACGCCCGTTCGTTCCGGAAGTACGAGTCCACGAGCCCGGACTTGTACACCTGTTCGTAGCTGAGACAGGTGTCGGCCAGGTCCTCGACGTAGCCGTTTCGCTGGCGCCAGCGCTCTTTGATCTCGTCGCTGACGGCGAACTCGTTGTCCTCGTAGAAACTGGACTCGGCGCCCATGTGTCGCATGACGAAGTAGAGACTCGACGTCGGGAACGCGAGCATCCCGCGCGGGTTGCCCTCCTCGGTGACGAGTTCGGTGTCGAACAGTTCGAACCCGTTCGCGTCGAAGTAGTCGATGTACTCGCGGACGCGGTCGCTTATCGGGATCGACTGCATATCCTCCCAGAACTCGGTGTCGCCCTCGGCGAACCGGTAGTGGATACTGATGAAGTCGTAGACGGAGTTCCAGCTCCCCCGGACGTACCGGTTGTACGACTCCCGGAAGCCCGCGTCGTTGATCCGTCCCCGGGCGGCGAGGCGTCGCGAGAGGCGCAGGGCGGTGTTGAGGTGGGTCGTCAGCGATGTCGCCTGGAGCGGTTCGATAAAGCCCTGTGCGTTGCCCGTCGCGACGCAGTTGCCGACCCACGTCTCCTCGTAGAAACCCGAGTCGAACCGGTAGTAGTCGACCTCGCCGAGGTCCTCCTCGCGGTGGGCGCGAAACTCCGCGAGGGCGTCCTCGTCGGAGACGTGGTCGGAACTGAACACGTAGCCGAGACTCCTGGCGTCGTAAGTGTCGATCTGCCAGAACCAGCCGTGCTCGCCAGTTTCGAGGACGGTCGCGGGCACGATCTCCGAGAGCGGACGGTCGGCGGCGGCCCGCACCGCGGTGTCGAGCGGGATGTCGAAACTCCGGTAGGACGCGTCGAGTTCGCTCATCAGGAGGCGCTTGAATCCCGTCGAATCGACGTAGAGGTCCGCCTCGTAGGTCGCGCCGGACGCGCCGTGGACGGCCGCGATACGCGTCCCGTCGGCGTTCGTCTCGACGTCGGTGATCCGGTCGTCGACCAGCGGGACGCCCCGTTCCTCACAGAGCGTCCGGAGGAACTCGTTGAAACGACCGACGCTCAGGTGGTAGGCCATGTTGGGGTACATGACGTAGGAGTCCTGGCCGGGCGCGTAGACCAGCGGCGTCTTCCCGTGGTCGACGATCCCCTCGGCTGGCGTCGACATGTCGCCGGTTTCGTAGTAGTGATAGAGCGACTCGACGGATTTCGGGTCGTCCGGTTCCGGCTTGACCGACCGGACGTCGAACGCGTAGTGGAACGGCTCGTAGCCACACCAGTCCCGGAAGTACGACGACCCCTTCCAGACCGGTTTGACCTCGCGGAGGAATCGTCCCTCGTCGATCCCGAGGACGTCGTGGAGGAGCGGGACGATCGACTGGAAGGTCCCCTGACCGACCTCCGTCGGCGGCTCGCGGAAGTCGTCGACGACGGCGACGTCCACGTCCGGGTTCACCTTCCGCAACGCGAGCGCGGCGAGCAGTCCCGCGTCTCCGCCACCGACAACAGTAATACTCGAAATCTCATCGCCCATGTTGTCCATACCTCGGGATTTTCGGATAAATATCTGTCTGCATCCGGGAGCGGACCCGGACTACCGACCCCACTGGGGGGCGCCGGTCTCACTCGCGGCTGCCGACCCTACTCGGGAGTCCCGAACACAACGCTTAGGCCCGACGACCGGATACGGCGGGGTAATGCGCGACGTTTTCGAGGCGGGCCGCTACGACGCGGCCGGCCGCCTCGGCGAACTCGACGTCCCACGGGCCGACGTGACCGTCCAGACGCCCGCTCTCCTCCCGGTGGTCAACCCCCACATCCAGACGGTCACGCCCGCGGATCTGGAAGCTCGCTTCGGCGCGGAGATCCTCATCACCAACAGCTACGTCCTCTACGGGAGCGACGACCTCCGCGACCCCGTCGAGGAGCGCGGCCTCCACGACCTGCTCGACTTCTCGGGGGCTATCATGACCGACTCGGGCTCCTTTCAACTCGCGGAGTACGGTGAGATAGACGTCACCACGGCCGAGATTCTCGATTTCCAGCGGACGATCGGTTCGGACATCGCGACGCCGGTGGACGTGCCGACCCCGCCGGACGTCGACCGCGAGCGCGCCGAGGCCGAACTCGCCACCACGGAGGAACGCCTCGGCGTCGCCGCCGACTTCGACCCCGGCGAGATGCTCGTCACCGCCCCTGTCCAGGGCTCGACGTTCACGGACCTGCGCGAACGGGCGGGCGCGACCGCCGCGAAGTCCGGACTCGACGTCTTCCCCGTCGGCGCGGTCGTCCCGCTGATGAACGAGTATCGATACGCCGACCTCGTCGACGTCGTCGCCGCCGCAAAGCGCGGGCTCCCCGAGTCGGCGCCGGTCCACCTCTTCGGCGCCGGTCACCCGATGATGTTCGCGCTCGCCGCGGCGCTGGGCTGTGATCTCTTCGACTCGGCGGCCTACGCCATCTACGCTCGCGACGACCGCTACATGACCGTCCGCACGACCGAGCACCTCGAAGACCTCGAATACTTCCCCTGTGCGTGTCCCGTCTGTGTCGAACACTCGCCCGACGACCTTCGGGAAATGGGTGACGACGAACGCGAGCGCCTGCTCGCCGAGCACAACCTCCACGTCTCCTTCGGAGAGATCCGCACCGTTCGCCAGGCGATCCGCCGGGGCAACCTGCTCGAACTCGTCGAGGCCCGTGCCCGCGGCCACCCCGCGATGCTCGACGGCTATCGGGCGCTCCTGGACCACGCCGCCCAGCTCGAAACCACGGACCGGGTCTCCAAGGATACGTTCTTCTATCTCTCCGAGGACAGCCCGCGCCGGCCCGAAGTACGTCGGCATCACGACCGCCTCGCACGACTCTCGCCCGACGGCGACCGCGTCCTGCTCACTGAAGGGTCCGCGAACGACGACTTCGACGAGTCCTGGCGAGTCCGCCCGCCGTTCGGTCCGTACCCGCGCGCGCTCTCGGACGCCTACCCGCTCACGGCCCAGACCCCCGACTGCCTGGACGACGTTGCCTACGAGTCCGCAGCCGAGGGCGTCCGCCGACTCGCCACGGCCAATCCGGACGTCGCCTTCACGCTCAATCACGAGGACTGGCCCGATTCCGCGCTCGCCGCCCTGCCCGATAGCGTAGACCTGTGGAACCTCGACGAGTGAAACTCGGCGCGTCTGTCGACGGTCCGGTGAGTAAGCCGAGAGTAGTGTCACTGCGACAGTGAGACGCCGTGAAGGCGCCCTCGTCCGGTCACTGCGGCGCGCCACCCGACGCGGGTAAGGTGCGGTTAGTCAGTTATCACCGGGGCGTCGTCGCGCGAAGGCTACGACTGTTTATTCCGAGTCGATCCGTACCAGCGGAGACATGCGTCCCGGTCGCCGGTCGGCCGGCAAGGCTCTGGGCGTCGTCCTCGTCTGTCTCCTCGTCGTCGTGCCGCTCGTCGCCGCCGTGGGTCCTGCGATGGGGGCCGAGGGCATCGTCGTCGGCCGCCCTATCCTCGACGTGTACGCCCCGGACAATCGCGTGGTCGGCGGCGAGCAGGTTTCCCTCGACGTGTTCGTCTCGAACGCGGGGGAGATCACGCGCGGCGGCCCCGCCCAGTACGAGGAGCGCGTCACCACCGCGCGGAACGTGCGGATCGACTTCCTGGAAGAGGAGTTCCCCGACGAACTCGCGGCGAACGTCGAAGTGCTGACCGGGACCGTTCCGGCAGGCGTCGTCCCGCAGGGGACCGCCGGCCCCTTCGAGATCCGACTGGAGATAGACGAGGGGATCGAACCCGGCACCTACGACGTCCCGGCCGAACTGGCCTACGACTACACCTGGGCCGTCAGGTACAGCGACCTCCGGGAACCGGAGTTCCGGGACGCCTCCCGGGAGGACAGGGAGACGCTCACGCTCGTCGTCCGGGACCGGCCGCGCTTCGAGGTGACCAGCGACGGCCCGGTCGTCACGGCCGGCGACACCGCCGTCCGCACGTTCACCGTCACGAACGTCGGGAGTGACCCCGCGACGAACGCCTCACTCGCGCTTGCGGCCGACGAGAGTCCGCTGTCGCTCGGTAGCGGATCCGGCCGGCCCGGCGGTGGGACAGGCGGAGTCGGTGGCGCCACCGCGCGCGTCTCGCTCGGTGACCTCGCGCCCGGCGAGTCGGGGACTGCGACGGTCCGGGTGGGCGCGCCCGCGGACCTCCCGCCCGGCGGCTACCCGCTCACCGCGACCGTCGAGTACCGCTCGGCGGCGGGCATCGTCGAACAGTCCAGACCCGTCTCGGTCTCGGTCCCAGTGGGCGCCGAACAGACCTTCGCCGTGACCGACGTCACCGACACGCTCCAGGTCGGCGAGACCGGTACCGTCAGCGGCACCGTCACCAACACCGGCGACAAGACCGTCTCGAACGCCGTCGTCGTCTTCCCCGTCAACGCCACGGGGCTCCAACCCCGAGCCAGGGAGTACGCCGTCGGCACGCTCGAACCGGGTGAGTCGGCCACCTTCGAGTTCGCCGTCGACACGCCCAACGGGACGACCGCCGGGCCGCGCGTCCTCCCCTTCACCGTCCGCTACCGCAACGCCGGGGACGACGTGCGGGTCAGCAGCCCCGTCGACGCCCCGGTCACCGTCGCCGGCGAGCAGACCTTCGACGTCAGAAACGTCGAGAGCGACCTCCAGGTCGGCGCCAGCGGCACGCTGACGGGCACCGTCGTCAACACCGGCGACCGGCCAGTCTCTGGCGCCGTCGTCGTCTTCGGCGGGAGCGACGGGATCCAGCCTCGGGAGACGCGCTACCCGGTCGGCACGCTCGACCCGGGAGAGACGGCCGAGTTCCGGTTCCCCGCCGAGGTCGCGCCCACCGTCGAGGCGGGGCCGCAGTTCGTCACCTTCCGGGTGCGCTACCGCGGCGGGGACGACCGGATCCGCCAGAGCGCCGCCATCGACGCCACAGTACAGATCGGCCCCGAGCAGACCTTCGCCGTCCGGAACGTCACCAGCACGCTCCAGGCCGGCGAGACGGGCACCGTCACCGGGACCGTCGTCAACACCGGCACCCAGGCAGTCACCGACGCGGCCGTCGTGTTCGCGACGAACGGCACGAGCATCCAGCCCCGGAACCGCGAGGTCGCCGTCGGGACGCTCGAACCCGGCGCGTCCGCCCCGTTTTCCTTCACGGCCGACGTCCCGCGGACGGCCGGGTCCGGGCCGCGTCCGCTCCTGTTCCAGGTGCGATATCGCGACGTCGACGACGAACTCCGGACCTCCGACCCCGTTCCCGCCGGCGTCGAGGTCGCACGCGAGCAGACGTTCGCGATCGAGGACGCGACGAGCACACTCCGCGCTGGCGAGCGGGGGCGGGTCGTCGCGACACTGCGTAACACCGGCACGGCGACCACCGAAGACGTCCGACTCGTCTACACCGGGGAGGGACCGCTCCAGCCGCTGGCGAACGAAGCAGCGGCGGGTACGCTCGCCCCCGACGAGACGGCGCAGGTCTCGTTCACGTTCGACGTTCCGCGTGACGCCGACCCCGGACGGCGCTCGCTCCCGTTCGTCGTGCAGTACCGGGGCCGGGACGACGAGACCAGAACGACCTCACCGCTGTCGGTGGCGACGACCATCGCAGAGGAACAGACGTTCGCGCTCGAAAACGCGACGAGCACGCTGCAGGTCGACGATACTGGTACTGTCACTGCGGAGCTGGTCAACACCGGCGACGTCGCCGCCGAAGGTATCGTGGTCGTCGTCCAGGAGACGGGGCCGATGCTCGTGCCACGAGAGACGGAGTACGCGGTCGACTCGCTGGCGCCGGGCGAGCGCGCACCCGTCGAGTTCAGATTCGACGCGACCGCCGACGCCGAACCGGGGCCGCGCCTGCTGACGTTCCGCGTGCGCTATCGCGGCCAGCGCGACCAGGTCCGGACGACCGACGACATCGACGTGACCGTCGGCGTCAGCGCCGAACAGAGTTTCGCCGTCGGGAACGTCACGAGCACGCTCCGGGCCGGCGAACGCGGACGGGTCGAGGCGACGCTTCGTAACACCGGCGCGGCCACCGCCGAGGACGTGCGACTCGTCTACACGGGCGAGGGCCCGCTCCAGCCACTCGCCAGCGAGGCGGCCGCCGGCACACTCGGCGCGGGCGAATCCAGGCGTGTCTCGTTCACCTTCGACGTCCCGCGCGACGCCGACCCCGGACGGCGATTACTGCCGTTCGTCGTCCAGTACCGGGGCCGCGACGACGAAGTCCGCACGACCGCGCCGCTGTCGGTCGAGACGACCGTCGCCGACGAGCAGACGTTCGCGCTCGACAACCTCACGAGTACGCTCCAGGTCGACGACACTGGGGCTGTCACTGCGGAGGTGGTCAACACCGGCGACGTCGCCGCCCGGGGTGTTGTCGTCCTCGTTCAGGAGACGGGCCCGACGCTCGTGCCGCGAGAAGTGGAGTACGCCGTCGGCCCGCTGGCGCCCGGCGAACGCGCACCCGTGGAGTTTCGCTTCGACGTGACGGCAGACGCCGAACCCGGGCCGCGACTGCTGACGTTTCAGGTGCGCTATCGCGGCCAGCGCAACCAGGTCCAGACGACCGACGACATCGACGCGACAGTGGGTATCGAGCCCCAGCGCGACGAATTCGTCGTCGCGGCGGTCAATGCGACGGTGCCGGCGGGCGAGGCCGAGATCGTGACTCTCCGGGTGCACAATCTGGAGAACGAGACGCTCCGGGACGTCCGTGCTCGCCTGTTCGTCGACGACCCGCTGACCAGCGCCAACAGCGAGGCGTTCGTGTCGACGCTCGGCCCCAACGAGACGGCGACGCTCCGATTCGAGGTGTCGGCCGGTGCCGGCGCGGTGGCCAAAGAGTACCCGCTGCTCGTCGACTTCACCTACGAGGACGAGAGCGGTGAGAGCGTCCTCTCGGACACCTACTTCGTCCCGCTCGACGTCGTTGCGCCAACTTCGCGGGAATTTCCGGTTCCGATCCCGGTCGTGCTGGTGATCGTGGCTCTCGTCGTGATCGGTGTGCTCCTATACTGGCAACGGGAGCGCGTCACGACGGCGTTAGGACGGGAGTGAATTTGAAGCTGATTTCGTGAGTGTGGATGCTAAATGACGGCTCTGCGGACAGCACCGCACTCATCGGTGAGCGATGAAAGCCCTCGGCCCGCTGGCTAGCTGTGAGAGAAGAATCCACCGCAACCGCGCTCATCGGAGAGAGTTGAAAGCCCTCGGCCCGCTGGCGGTCGCTGAGCGGGATATTCTCGCTCGAACACCCGCACCGCGCCGCACTCGCGAGAATAGCGCCCGCTCAGGCGACCATGGGCCTGCGGCCCGCCAGCGGCCCTCGCCCTTTCAGTCCACCAGGAACAGTATGTCGTACAGGCGGTTTCGGCGTTGAATGGTCGGTAGCCGATCCCACAGACTGTGTTTCCTGGCGGACTGGAAGGGCGAGGCGGGGTCGCGACGAGCGAAGCGAGTAGCGTCGCTGAGCGGGCGACTATCCGCGCGGGTTGTGCGGAGAGCGCGGATATGTCGTTGAGCGACCGCGAGCGCGCCGAGGGCTTCCATCTCACGAGCACGAGTGCGGTCACGACGATCACGAGAGCGGTCACAACGATAATTGCAGTCACGACGAGCACGAGTACAGTCACGACTGCGACAGACGAGGGGAAGCACGATGATCGCCCGTCAGCGACCCGGCGTAGCGCGCGCGGAGCACGAGCACCGACGGGAGGACGAGCAGCGACGTGAGGAAGGCATAGAGGACGCTCATCGCCGCGAGGACGCCGAACTGGCCGATCGCGGGGAACGTCGCCAGGACGAGGACGCCGATGCCGAAGACGGTCGTCACCATCGATCCCGCGAGCGCGCCGCCGGTGCCGGTCACCGTCGTCGTCAGCGCGTCGTCGAGCGTCGCGCCGTCGCGGCGTTCGTCGGCGAATCGGTGGACGAAGTGGACGCCGTAGTCGACGCCGAGACCGATAGTCAGCGCCAGCACCGTCGCGGTGAAGGCGTTCAGTGCGATGCCCGTCGCCCGCATCGACGCCGCGACCAGCGCGACGGTCGTGAGGATCGGGACCAGGACGGCGAGTCCGAGCGTCGCGCGGCCGAACAGCGCACGAAACACCGCTGCCAGCGCCGTGGCCGTCCCAACGAGCGCGAGGGCGAGACTCGACAGCGCCGACGCGAAGATGAGGTCCGCGACGGCCTGGAAGACGACGATCTCACCGGTCGCCGTCGCCGCGTAGGGCGCGCGGTCGGCGACGGTCCGGGCGTCTGCCGTCACCACTGCCGGATCGGCGTCGGCCTCGACGGCGTAGACGACCCGCGCGCTCCGGCCGTCCTCGGTCAGAAAGGACAGCGCCGTCTCCCGCACTGGCGAAGTCAGGAGCGCGTCGTAGACCTGGTCCAGGTTCCGGTCCGGGATTCCGTCGCCGTCGCGGTCGTTTCGTGCCACGAGTTCGCCGAACGCCGGGTCGCTGGCCGCGTAGGCCTGGATAATCGTCACGATCGACTGGCCCTGGGCGACCCCGTCAGCGCCCGTAACGAACGTTTCGGGTGGGTCGGTGCCGGCGCGCTGGATGGACGCCAGTGCCGTGTCGTCGGTCAGCGGCCCCCTGACGTAGACGGTCACTGTGTCTTCCTCGCCGGTCTCGAAGCGGTCTTCGAGGAAGTTCAGCGTCCGCGTGACGGTGTAGTCGCCGGGTCGAAACGGTTCGGGGAGGCCGGTGAGGGACGAGGGCGTCTCTGCCGGCGGGAGGAAATCTTCCTGGGAGAACTCCGTGTCGACGCCGGTCGCGTAGCCGGCCGCCGCGCCGGTCGTGACCGCGACGAGCACCAGAACGACCAGCGGCGCGCGCCGCGCGAGGACGACGCCGACCGAGAGCACGCGGCCGGCTCGCGACCGCTCGGAACCGATGGGTCGCTGGGTCGCCTCGGGGAGTCGCGTTCGCGCTCGCAACTCGTCGAGCCACACCTTCGCCGCCGGGACGAAGATGCCGAAGACGAGTGCGGTAAAGACGATGCCGACCGCCGCGACCAGTCCGAACCGTCGGATCGGGAGCAGTCCGCTCGACAGGTTCGAGGCGAAACCGATCGAGGAGGTGAGCGTCACCACGCCGAAGGCGACGACCAGCTGTCGAACCGTCACGGCCATCCCGTCGCGGATCCCCGCGCCGGCGACGCGCTCCTCGCGATAGCGGTTGACGGCGTGGATACCGTAGTCGATGCCCACCGCGAGCACCAGCGGCGGCACAGCGACGAGTATCTGGTCGAACGGCTGGCCGACCAGTCCGAGCGACCCGAACGTCCAGACGGTCGTCATTCCCAGTCCCACGAGTCCGAGGACCAGATCCCCGATATCGCGGTAGGCGAGGACGAGAAAGAGGACGATGAGGATCGCCGACGCCGGAACGACGAGAAGGAGCGTATCGCCGATCACGGCGCCGAACTCCGCCTCGACGACCCCGCCGCCGAAGACCGTCACGTCGGGCGCGAGTTCGCCGACGAGGACCTGCATCTGGCGCTGGATCGACCCCAGCGGATCGACGTTCTCCGGGGCCGCGGGGACCGCGTGTGAGACGACTGCCACCGTCGCCGACGCCCGCGCGGCCTGGGGATTGAAGTCGGTGCTCAGGAGGCTGACGAACCCCGGATCGGTCGCGGCTCGTCGGACGGCAGCGTCGATGTCGCTCGGCGGCGCTCGGCGCACGACTCGTACCTGATCCGCTGGTTCGGTCGCCGTCGGGTCGAGTTCGAGTGCGACTTCCCCGGCGACGCTCCGCGTACCGGTGACCCGGAAGTCCGCCCGTTCGTCGAGTTCACGCTGGACGACGAGCAGCCGGACCAGTGCGTCGCGTGAGAGGACGTTCTCGCCGCGCTGGATCAACTGCGTCGTCCCGTCCGCGGGGGCAAAGGGCGGCGCGAACTCCCGGTCGACGGCGTCCAGCGCGACCTGCTCGGGCAACTCCTCGGAGAACGACTCCGTCCCGGTCTCGGTGGTGACGTTCGCCAGCCCCGCCGCGAACGGGACCGTCAACACGAGAAACGCGACGACGACGGCCCGTGGTCGGCCGACGACGAGCCCCACGACCCGCTCTACCCCTGGACTGGATGAACTCTCGGACTCGGACTCGGGTGAACGGTCCAGCTGGGTTGGCGAGCCATCCGAATCGGCGGACGAACCGCCTGTACCGGCCCCCAGGTCACTGTCGGCGAGTTCGTCGTCGTTCGGAACCACGCCCAGTACGACGCCCTCGGGGAGAATCAAGGGCTGTCACCGTCCGTTCCGGTACGTTCGTCGTACCCCTGGTACGGTCGGATTACGAGACCAGTCGGTTTTCGCTCTGCTCGTGAGTCACAACCCTCACCGTCCGTCGAGACCGCCTTCGATCGACCCTGTGACTCGGGCAGCAGTCGCGTGGTCGACTCGCGACTCGCCGAAGACCGCGCGGGCACTCTCGGCGGCTTCTCCGTCGACGGTGAACGCGACCTCGGGATAGGCGACGTCCCAGAGGACGAGCGCCTCGGCGGGTGCCGGCGGGACGCCCTCGGGGCCATCCAGCGGGTCACTGGCGAGTACGCGCCCGACCTTCGAGGGGTCCGATTCGCCACACCCAACCTCGGCGACCAGGCCGACGACCCGCCGGACGAGTTGTCGGGCGAACCCGCCCGCCTTGAGCGTTATCACGAGAAACGCGCCATCGCGTTCGGCGCTCACCGACAGGTCGCGAATCGTCCCGCTCTCGTCGGGCGTCAGGTTGTGGAAGTCGTGTTCGCCCGCGAGTCTATCGAGTGTTGCTCGGGCACGGTCGTCGTCGAATCCCCCGTGGGTCGTGGTCGGTTCCTGTGGCGCGTAGAGGTGATAGACGTAGGTCCGCTCGCTGGCGTCGTGGGTCGCGTGAAATTCCGAACCGACCTCGGCGCTGGCCCACACGCGGATGGAAGCGGGGAGTTCGGCGTTCAGCGCCCGGGGTGTGAGCCACTCCGGCGCGTCGAACGCGACCGTCTGTGCTCGTGCCGAGACGCCTGCGTCGGTGCGACCCGCCGCGGCGTATCCCTGGGGTCTGTCGGGGCCCTCGGCGTCGGTGTCGGTGACATCCTCAGCGTCCTCAGCGTCGGCGGCGTCGGCGGCGTCGGCGGCGTCGTCAGCGAAGACGTCGAACGCTCGGAGCGCGTCGAAGAGTGCGTCCTCGACGGTCGGCACGTCGGGCTGGCGCTGGAAGCCGTAGTACGGTCGCCCGTCGTAGGCGACCCGGAAGGCGCGGTTCATTCGAGTTCGGCCGCGCGGTCGAGATCGCGGTCCGTCCCCGTGGTCTCGTCGAGGGCTTCGGTCTCCAGGAGGGCCTCGAGCCGGTGTTCGAACTCGGCTTCGTCGATCTCGCCGCGGGCGTAGCGCTCGCGGAGTTGCGCGACTGCCTCGTCAGTCTCGTCGGTTCCACCGGTCCCGTCGATCCCGTCCGGGTCGTCGAACGCACCGTCCGTGGCGGTCGACACCGTCGACTCCTCGCCGGTCGAGACGACGAAGGGGAGTCGGTCGCCAAGGATCCCGACCAGCGGGAGGAGGACGACGAACCCCACGATAGCGAAGACGTCCGCGAGCACCTCGATATCGAGGGCCCCCGCCAGCGCGGTGAACCCGATGGTGAGTACGAGAACCGCCCCGAGTGCTTCCCCCTTTTCGAGTTGCGGGAGTCTGTCGCTCATGATTGTGTGTTGTTGTGGACGACACTAAGGTGTTACCGGCCCGATCTGTCAGCCGGTTCGTCCGGACTCGGTATCGGACTCGCGACTCGACCGCTCGCCGTCCCACGTTTCGGTACTCCGTCCTCCCGGGGCTGCCTCACCGAGTACGTCCATCCGCTGCCGATACTCGGCCTCGTCGATGTCGCCGCGGGCGTAGCGTTCCCGGAGAAGCGCCACGGCGTCGCGTCTATCGTCAGTCGTGTCTGGCGCGACTTCCGCTCCGGGCCTGGGCTCGGGACCAGCCTCGACGGCGTCGGGACCGTCCTGCAGGACGCGCTCGATGCGGGACTCGAACGCCTCGAAGGAGAGCGCACCGGCGGCGTATCGGTAGCGCAATTCTTCGACGACGACCTCCGCATCGTCGGCGTAGTAGTCGTCGATACGGTCGAAGACGGCCGCGGCGAGACTGAGGACGACGACGAGACCCAGCCCGGCGATCCACAGCGGTTCGATCCCGGGCTGACTCCACCCGATTGCGGAGAGGAGCGATCCGACGAGAGTGGCCAGCGTGGCGGCGACCAGTGGGAGAGTCAGGTTCGGGTCTTCGCGCGACCCGCGGCCCCGTATCGCCCGTCCGATGCGACTCCAGTGAAACGACCCGTCGGGCTCCGTGGCGAGGCGACCGAGCCGTTCCCAGTCGATCCCGTCTGGTTCGCCCGCTGGGTCCTCCGACATCGGTCGCTGCTTGTCTCGTCGGCCAGTTGACTGCTTTGGTCCCCGCCGTTCGAGTCACCGTGACGTCCATTCCGGATCCCGGTGGCGGTCGAAATCTCTCAGCCCGCTCGCTAGCTGTTGGAGCAACCGCGCCCGTCAGCGTGCGGTGAAAGCCCTCGGCACGCTCGCGGTCGCTGACCGGGATATCCGCGCTCGAACACCCGCACCGCGCTGCACTCGCGAGGATAGTTGCCCGGTCAGGCGACTAAACTGGACGCGAGCGCGCCTCACGGGTCGTGCCTCCCCGTTCGGCATCGTGGCCCTCCCTTCGGTCGCGCCACGCACGCCTCGCCCTTTCAGTCCGCCAGGACCGCGACCGCCCCGTACAACACCGCGACGGCCTCACACCTCCCCAACCTCCTGCGCTTCTCGCTTCGCTACACTCGCTGCGATGCTCGTCCACCGTCAGAGCAAGCTCTGACGAGCCTTCGTTCGCTCCGCTCACGAAGACCTCGCACGATACGCCTCGCGGCCTCGCTGGCTCGCGGCTTCGCCGCTCGCTTTCGAGGCGCGTGGCGCCTCTCTTCGCTCGGCACGCTCGACGGCGCGCGCCACGGTAGTTGTCAAATCGTGGCTGAAGACGGCAGCTGAGGGGTCGGGATCGCTACTGCGGAAGGCGGGCGCGAGGAATCCTCACGCGAAGTCGTCGTAGGTCGGACGGTCGTGATCGCCGGGGAACTCGTCGACGGGGGCAGTCGTCTCGTCGCCAGAGGCCATGTCCTTGACAGTCACGTCGCCGTTTGCCAGGTCGCGCTCGCCGGCGACGACGACTGTCTCGGCGTCGATCGAGTCGGCGTAGCTCAACTGCGCACCGAACGACCGGTCCGAGACGTCGGTCTCGACGACGTGACCCCGTTCGCGCAGGTCGCGGGCGATGCGTGCGGCGACCGAGCGCGTATCGCCGACCTGCAGGACGTAGTAGTCCGTCGAGATGCCCTCGCCGGGCCAGGCGTCGTGAGCCTGGAGGAGGAGGGGAAGCGTCGAGTTCATGACGCCGATGCCGACGCCGACGGCGGGAGTGGGCTGGCCGCCGAACTCCTCGATGAGGTGGTCGTAGCGCCCGCCGCCGAAGATAGAGCGCGAGACCTCGCCCGAGGCGTCGAAACACTCGAAGACGACGCCCGTGTAGTAATCCAGCCCGCGCGCCGTGGTGAGCGAGACGTCACAGTACTCACGGACGCCGAAGTCCTCGGCGGCCCCGAGCACGTTCTGGAGGTTCTCGACCGCGTCGGCGAGGCCCTCGCTGTCGGCGAAGTCGGTGAGTTCGTCGAGGTCGTCGTTGCCCGCGATCAGGACCTCGTCGAACTCCTCAGCCTGGTCGTAGGAGAGCCCCGACTCGTAGAGCAGGTCGAGATATTCGTTCTCGTCGACTTTGGCGCGCTTGTCGACGGCGCGGATGGCTTCGGTAACCTGGACGTCGGCCTCGAACGAGCGCAGCAGTTCGCCAAGGATGTCCCGGTGAGAGACCCGGAACTCGAAGGCGTCGGCGTCGAGGCCGAGGTTGACGAGGGAGTCGGCGGCGAAGGCGAGGATCTCGGCGTCGGCGTCGGGTTCACTCGACCCGAAGATGTCGGCGTTGGTCTGGTAGAGTTCGCGGAAACGACCCTGCTGGACCTGCTCGTAGCGCCAGAACGGTCGGGTGGAGAACCACTTGATGGGCTTGGAGAGGGCCTGCTGTTTCGCGACGACCATCCGCGCCACCGTGGGCGTGAGTTCGGGCGTGAGGGTGACGTGACGACCGCCCTTGTCCTCGAACTCGTAGAGTTCGTCGACGATGTCTTCGCCGCTCTTGTCGGTCCACATCTCCGCGGGTTCGAGCGCGGGTGTGGCCGTCTCGCGGAAGCCGTACCCCCGGGCGGTCGCCTCGATGTCGTCGATGACCGACCGTAGCGGGGCCATCTCGTCGGGGTAGAAGTCGGTGAACCCCTTGAGTCCCTCGTACATACCCCGTCGTTCGGGGAGGGGTCGTTTGAAACTGTCTTTCCCGACCCCGCGTCGAGCGGTCACCCGTTCGTCGGGAGAGAGTATATCCGACACGCCGCCGAACCGGGGGACATGACAGCGACGACCGACCGCGCCGAGCGAGCACGGCGGGCACTCCACGAGGCGTTCGACGAGTCTGACGACCCGGTCACGGTCGCCTCGGCACCCGGACGGGTCAACCTGATCGGCGGCCACACCGACTACAACGAGGGGTTCGTCCTCCCGGCAGCCATCGACCACCGGACGGTCGCCGCCGCCCGCCCTCGGAACGACCGCACGGTCAGGGTCGCCACGACCGACTTCGACGCGACTACCTCGTTCGACCTCGACGCGATCGAACCGAGCGAGTCGGACGCCGACGCCTGGAGCGACTACCCGAAAGGCGTCGTCCAGCGCCTCCTCGCGCGCGACCACGCCGTCGGCGGCGCGGACCTCGCACTCGTCGGCGGCGTCCCGATGGGTGCTGGTCTCTCTTCGTCGGCCGCCGTCGAGGTAGCCACGGCGGAGGCATTGACTGCGGCCCACGGCATCTCGCTGTCGTCGGAACTCGTCGACGTCTGCTGGGAAGCCGAAACCGGATTCGTCGGGCTGAGTTGCGGGATCATGGACCAGTACGCCTCGGTCCACGGCGAACCCGACAGCGCGCTCTTTCTCGACTGTCGCGAACGCTCACACGAGACCGTGCCGCTCCCCGCCGACGAGGTGACGCTCGTCGTGACGAACACGAACGTCCGACGGGAACTCGTCGGCTCGGCGTACAACGACCGCGTGGCGACCTGTCGGCACGGCGTCGAGTACTTCGCGCAGTTGCTCGACCGGGATATCACCGCGCTCCGGGACGTCTCGGTCGCGGAGTTCGAGGCCCACGCCGACGACCTCGCCGACACTGTCCGCAAGCGCGTTCGCCACGTCGTCACCGAGAACGAGCGCGTCGAAGAGGCGGCGACGGCGCTACGCGAGGAGCGTCTCGAACGCGTCGGCGAGTTGCTCGACGCCTCCCACGCGAGCCTGCGCGACGACTACGAGGTGAGCGTGCCGGAACTCGAAGCCGTCGTCGACGTCGCCGGCGAACTGGACGGCGTCTACGGCTCGCGGCTCATCGGCGCTGGCTTCGGCGGGTGTGCCCTCTCGCTGATCCGTCCCGACGCCGAGGACGCGGTCACCGAGGCCATCGAAGCGGGCTATCGCGACCGGACCGGCAACGACGCCGACGTCTACGTCTGTAACCCCGACGCGGGCGTCCAGCGCCACGAGTGAGCGGTCAGTCGTGACGCCCGACGACGCCGCCAGTCGCGAAACTTGACGACGCCGTCACTCGCGTCGCCCGACGACACGGGACTGGGTGTGCTCCGGAAACACTTCGCGGACGGTTGCCAGGCCGTGTTCGGCGGCCAGCAGCGCCCGGAGTTCGGTCTCGTAGTCGGCGGTCGCCAGTGTCTCGCTCTGGCCGGTTTCGACCGCGAACAGTCGGTCGACGAGGTCGTCGACGGCGCCGCGACCGTAGCCGGCGAGGGGACGGACGTAGTCGACCCCGTGGCGGTCTTCGAGACTCTGTGCGACCGCCCGGTCGACCGTGGGCACTCGGTCGTCGCGGCGAGTGCCGTCGGCGACGGCCGCGACCCGACGACCGGCCACGCGCTCGCGACTCGCGACCGTCTCCAGGGCGTGTTCGTGGACCCGCTGGATGCCTGGGCGGGGATAGCCGTCGTCGACCATCCGTTCGACCGCCTCGCGAGCGACCTCGGGGTCGAGTTCGACGGTGGCGAGCGGATAGCCGAGCGCCTCGGCGGCACGACCGGCGACGTCGTTCGCGGGCGGGTCGGTCTCGACGCCGAAGGTGCAGTGACAGACGACGACGTCGTAGACGGGGTTCAGAAGGTGGGCGGCGAGCGCGGAGTCCTTGCCGGCGCTGAACAGGGTCGCGACGGCCGGGGGCATCTACCGGCGGCGGATGTCGTAGCTCTGTTCTTCGGGCTGGAGTTCTTTGAGGATGGCCTTCATCTTCTCGTCGTCGATGCGGCCCTGGATGCGGCCGCTCTGGGCGAGTGCGACGACCTGCTGTTCGACCTGCTCGCCGAACTCGGGTTTGGACATCTTGATCGTGTTCAGTCGCTTGCGTGCCTCGTCGGTGAGGTGCTTGCGGAGCATGGCCTTCTTCTGGGCCTCGCGTTGCTCGCGCTGGGCCTCGCGGGCCTCCTCGGCGCCCTCGCCTTCCTGGCTGTCCTGGAGCTGCTCCATCTTCTCCTTGCGGAGCTTCTCGAGTTCTTCGTCGCTGGGCTCACCACTCATGGGTGTGGGTTGTCGATTCGCCGGGAAAACGATTTCGGAGCGGGCGAGATGTCGGGTGCGCCAGAGACGGGCCCAAAGCGGTGTCGGCCAGCCTACGCGTAGCGTTCGAGTTCGGGCCGGTCGAGGTCTTCGAGGACCTCGCTCGCGACGTCGTCGAGCAGCGCGCGACCCTCGGCGGTGACGCGGCGACCCTCGCCTTCGGCGGTCATGACGTAGCCGGCGTCTTCGAGTTGCTGGAGCGCGGTCCGGATGACCTTGCCACTGCTGTCGGTCTTGCGGTCCGGGCGGACCTTGTAGCGGTTCGAACCCTGCTTGGAACCGCCGTAGGCCGTACGGAGCGCACCGACGCCGACGGGACCGTCGACGGCGACTTTCCGGAGGAGACTGGCCGAGCGCACGAGCCAGAAGTCCTCCTGTTCGGGGGGCAGTTCACGGCTCACACCGGTCTTGGCGAAGGTGAACCAGTCGGGTTCGGCAACGGTGTCTTCCTCGGCGAGACGTTCGGCGACCGCCTCGTTGAGGTCCTCGGCGGGCACGTCGTAGAGTGTCGTCATTAGCCGTTCATTCCCGACGCCGTCATTTAAGCGCGTCGTTCGCGCGTCGCGGTCGGGGTGACTCGGACCGTGACGAAGTGAGGTCGGCATCGATCACTGGCACCGGTCACTGCCTGCCACCGGTCACGTCCGGTCGCCGAGACCGAGCGCGAACGCGACGAGCCCGCCGACGATCGTCGGGAACGCGTAGGTCGCCGCCCGGTGGACGAGGACGGCCGCGCCGACCACGGCCCCGGCGACGCCGGTCATCGGCACCAGCAGGACGATGAGGACGCTCTCGACGCCACCGAGGCCGCCCGGCAGCGGCGTGATGCCTGCGATCGCACCCATCGGGACGGCGAGCAATACCGCGGCGAAAGAGACCTGGAAGCCGAGCGCGTACAGCGACAGCCACATCGACACACACAACAGCAGCCACCCAAAGGCCGAGAAGCCGATGGCTTCGAGCAGCGTCGTCCGATTGCCGGCGACGCGGTCGATAGCTGCGAAAAACGCCTCGATTCGCCGTTCGATAACCGCGACTTCGGGCGGGTCGCGTCGCGGGACGACCCGTCCGATCCCCTGGAGGACGGGTGTGAGCACGCGAACGACACCCGCTTCGAGTTCGTAGCGGTACCGCCAGCCGAGAAAGGCGGCGACCGGCAACGCGACGACGAGCGCGACGACGGCCATGCTCGCGTAGATGACGTTCTGGTCGAAGGCGAGTTGACCGCCGGCGACGAACACCAGCCCGACGGCCGCGTAGCCCAGCGACGGCACGAAATGCAACGCGTCGACGGAGGCGATGGCCGCGAGACCGGTCTCGTACTCGCTGTCGGTCGCCTCCGAGATGAGGTAGGCGGTCACGGGCTCGCCGCCGGCCTGCCCGAAGGGTGTGACGTTGTTCGAGAAGACCGCCGCGGTGAAGACGAGAACCGCCTCGTGGACGGCGATAGGCTGGCCCAGCGCCCCGAGGACGGTCCTGAGCGCCATCCCCCAGGCCGCCAGCCAGACCACTGCGTTCAGGAGGATGACCGGGACCATCACCGGGCGCTCCACCGTCAGGAGCGCGTCGAGCATCTCCTGGATCCCGACGAGCCACATCACGAACGCGAGAACGACCAGGCCCCCCAGAAAGCCCAGAATCGTCGCCCACCTGTCGCCGTTCATGTGCCCCTCATAGTGAGAGCGCTGTGTTGAACCCACCGAACCGTCGCCGAACCGGAACGTGTTCGCGGCGGGATCGGCAGACTGCGCCGGTGACCAACCCACAGAAGAGGCCAGCCGACCAGTGGAGACAAGCGAGGAGGTTTTCCCGTCGCCCGTCGAACGGCGCGCATGGACGAGCGGACCGCGCTGGGACTCGTCGGCGACCGACTGCCGGCAGCGGGTGACGACGCCGCAGTCGTCGACGGGCAGGTACTCACGACCGATATGCTTCACGACCGGACGGACTTCCCCGCGGGGACGACCCGCTACACCGCCGGCTGGCGCGCCGTCGGCGCCTCACTGTCGGACGTCGCCGCGATGGGTGCCGAGGCCACCGCTGCCGTCGCCGTCTACGGCGCCCCTACCTTCGCGGAAGCCGAACTTACCGACTTCCTCGACGGGGCGAGCGACGTCTGCGAGGCAGTCGGTGCCGAGTACGTCGGCGGCGACCTCGACGGCCACCAGGAGTTCACCGTCGCCACGACCGCACTCGGACGGACGGACGACCCGGTCCGTCGGTCGGGCGCCTCGCCCGGGGACGCAGTCTGTGTGACGGGCACGCTCGGCCGGAGCGGCGCCGCGCTCCGCCTGTTCGAACGAGCCACTGGGGAGCGTGACGACGGCGAACGGACCGACAGCGAGCGTGACGTCCGCGAGCCGGCCGATGGCGAGCGCGATGATCTCGAACGCGCGAACGCTCTCTTTCGCTTCGAACCGCGCGTCGCTACCGGGTGCGTCCTCGCCGACTACGCGACGGCGATGATGGACTCCAGTGATGGCCTCTCCCGGTCGCTCCACCAACTCGCCGAGGCGAGCGACTGTGGGTTCGCAATCGAGTCTCCTCTTCCCGTGGACGAGGCGGTCGACGACGTGGCGACAGACGCCGAGGAGCGCCTCGAACTGGGTGTGTTCTTCGGTGAGGACTTCGAACTGGTCTTTACGGCGCCTGAGGAGGCACTTCCGGCGGTTCGCGAGGAGTCTCCCGTCTCGATCACGCGGGTCGGAACTGCGGTCGAATCGGATGTCACACTCGACGGCGACCCCATGCCCGACCGCGGGTTCACACACGGGGAGTAACTCGATCCCGACGAGTGACCAGCCAACCTACGGCACGTCGAGAGGCCACCTGGACGGTGTTCAATTCGGGCTGTGCGTTGAGCAATTTGAGTTGTCTCAGTTTCCGCGACCGCAGTCGTGCTCGTCGTGACCGCACTCATCGTGGTGCGATGGAAGCCCTCGGCGGGCTCGCGGCCGCTGAGCGGGATATCCGCGCTCTCGGCACCGCCCGCGCGGATAGTCGCCCGCTCAGGCGACTGCG
>ENA-ORDC01000292-ORDC01000292.1-marine-metagenome-genome-assembly--contig:-NODE-292-length-53929-cov-15.110488_pt1 | contig 53929 bp, 56 predicted proteins | sample MGYA00237783_ERZ508515 | MGnify/ENA primary metagenome ERZ508515 (study PRJEB26186, sample SAMN06268792) | marine metagenome | isolation source: Eden Landing Ponds, San Francisco, CA, USA | place...
GACTACGAGGACTTCAGCTACGAACAGCCGACCGGCGGGAGTCAGACTGACGTCTATCTGGTGACGCTGAACTACCGCGGGGAGACCTACGAGGTCGTCGTGAAGTTCCAGCCGCCCAACGGCGACAACTTCGCACTCGAACCGTATCTCCACGAGTACGTCGCCGACCGAACCGAGATCCCGGTCCCGCGGATCCTGGTGTTCAAGCAGGATCCCGAACAGAACGTCCCGCCCTACTTCGTCACCGAGCGCATGGAGGGCGACAGCCTCTCCGATAAGTTCGACGGACTCGACGCCGATCTCCGCTCGCGGATCATGACCCAGGTCGGCGAAATCTTGGGCGAACTCCACTCGAACATCGCTTTCGAGGGCTTCGGCTACTTCGGCCTGCAGAACGACCGGCTCGTCGTCGAGAACCTCACCTGGGACTGGCGGGAGTTCTTCGACGATCTGACCCGCGGCCACCTCGACCGTCTCGAGTCGACGCCGTTTGCGGACCTCTCGAAGACGGCCGGGCAGGCCATCGACGGCGCGATCGACTCCATCCCGACGACCGCAACGCCGCGGCTGGTCCACGACGACTTCCGGCCCGCGAACCTGATGTACAACGACGAGGCCGATCAGCCCATCACGGCCGTCCTCGACTGGCAGAACGCCCTGGCCGGCCATCCCGAGTACAACGTCGCCCAGACTGAGTTCCTCTTTATCGATTCGGTGTTCCGCGATCCCGAAGTGCGTGCGAGCCTCCGTGAGCAACTCCACGACGGCTACCGGGAGTTCCACGAGTTCCCCATCGACGACGGCTACGAGCGTCGCCGGCCCCTCTATCAGCTCTCGACGCTACTGTGGCGGATGGCCGGCTTCGAGCGCGCGTTCAGCGACGCCGGCGGCCTCGCCGAAGCCCGGGCGAAAGCCTACTATCGCGAACAGTTCGAACGGCTCGTCTCCGCACTCCCCGACTGACCGGCGCGAGCGGCGCTCACGGCCGGAAAACACCGATTCGGTTTCTCGATGGTTGTAATGGTCGGCCCATACTCCTCACCGAACTGTAACGATCGCGGATTACGATGTTTTAATGGCCCCCGGTCACATAGTGTGGGTGATTCCCATGTCGAGCGATTTCACGGTTCGTCGCTACGAGGCTGACGACGCCGAAGACGTGCGCAACCTTCACGACAAGTGGTCGTGGGACGTCGAACACCCCGAGTCTGAGCACCCCAACATGTACGCCGACCTCGACGACGTCGAGGGCGAGTATCTCGAAGACGGTGGGGAGTTCCTCGTCGGACTCGACGACGGCCATCTGGTCGCGACCGGGGCGTTCGAGCGCCTGGACGACGAGACGGCGGTTCTCCGTCGGATCCGCGTCGATCCGGCCTATCAGCGCGAGGGATACGGAACGAAGATCCTCGACGCACTCGAAGAACGCGCCGACGAGGCCGGCTACGAGGCGACCATCATCGACGAGATGGGCCTCAACGAGTCCGCTCAGGCGTTCCTCGAGTCCCACGGCTACGAGGTGGCCGACCGGGACGTCCACCTGGGGACCGAACTGGTCTCCTACCGAAAGACGATCGCCTGATACCCCGTTTTCACGGCAGAAACCGAACGTATTCGGGACGTTGAGCGCTGGATGTCGACACGCTTTCGACGCTCGGCCGCCCGCGTTCGCGTATGGGTGACATCAAGGAGGACCGCATCTACGCCGACACGCTAGGGAAGACCGACCTGTACGTCGCGACCGGCCTGGGCGTCGCGGCGGTGTCGGTCTCGAACGACCGCATCGGCCAGTTCAGCCTCGCACATCGCTGTGAGGCGCACGACGTGGCTGCCGACGGCACGCGCGTGCTCGTCGCCACTGACGAGGACGTCCTCGCCATCGAGACCGGCGGCCCGGAGCGGACTGTCGAATCCCTGGACTTTGGCCCGGCCGTCGCAGTGGGGGTCGCTGACGCGCCGCTGGCCGCAGCCCCCGACGGCACGGTCTACGCGCTCACCGACGACTGGGAACCGCTGGGCACCGTCGCGTCGGTGCGAGCGATCGACGGCGACCTCGTGGCGAGTTTCGAGGGCGTGTTTCGGGTCGACGAGACGCTGGAACACGTCGGATTAGACGACGCCTTCGACGTCGTCGGGCGCGAGACGCCCTACGCGGCGACGAGCGAGGGCCTCTACCGCCTCGGCCCGGGCTGGACCCGTGATCTAGAGGGTGATTTTCGGGTCGTGAGCGCTGCCGGCGAGCAGGCTCACGCCGCGACTGCCGACGCGCTGTACACCCGCGAGGGCGGCTCCTGGCGCGAGCGTGACGTTCCGACGGACGAGCCGATCGTCGACGTCGGCTACGTCAAAGATGGGGGCGTCGTTGGAATCACGAAGTCGGGCACGTGTCTGGTCGATCCCGTCGCGGCCAAAGACGGCGCGAGCGGGTGGCGTTCGCGCTCGCTGGGACTGCCCGAGACGGCCGCGCTGGCCGTCCCCGAGCAGTAGTCTCTGCCGCGTGATCGACGCGTTTTATCCGGATCGGGCCGAACGACGGGTATGGACGTCCCCGTGAGCGAGCGCGCCCGCCTCGCGGTCGTCGTCTGGAGCGTGCTGGTCTCCCAGACGTTCCTCTATCCCGGCCTCGAAGACCTGATCGTCGCACTCGGTGCGCCGGGGGACATTCAGGCCGGGATGTGGTTTCTCGTCGCGGAGTTCGCGGCGTTCATCACCTGTGCGGCCGTCTGGGGCTCGCTCAGCGACGCCTCGGGCCGGCGGACGCCCTGGATCGTCGTGGGTGCGCTCGGCGGTGCGGCCTGCTACGGCTCACTGACGCTGTTTCCCTCGCTCGGACTGGGATTCGACGCCGTCCTCGCCGTCAGGGTACTCGGCGGGGCGCTGACCATCGGCGCGTTCTCGCTGTCGATCACGATGCTGATGGACCTCTCTGCGAGCCACGGGCGGAACATGGGTGCGGCCGGGATCGCGATCGGTCTCGGGGCCGCGCTGGGCTCGGTCGTCGGGGGCCAGCTTTCGACTGTGAATCCGCTCGCACCACTACTCGCCAGCGCCGCGGTGTTGACCCTCGCTGCCGCCGTCGTCGCGACGGTCCCCGACCGCGCGGTCGGCTCTGCTCGGCGTGCAACAGGTTTGCTCACTCGTCTCCGCGCTCGTCGCCGGCTGGCGATCCCCTACGCGTTCGGGTTCGTCGACCGGATGACGGCCGGCTTCTTCTCGCTCGTCGGCGTCTTCTACTTCCGGGAGGCGTTCGGCCTCGACGCGGGCGCGGTCGGGCTGACGCTCGCGCTGTTTTTCGTTCCCTTCGCCCTGTTGCAGTATCCGTTCGGCTCGTGGTCCGACCGGATCGGCCGCTTCCTCCCCGTGGTCGGCGGGTCGATCGCCTACGGCCTCGGAATCGTCGCAGTCGGGCTCGCGCCGGTCTACCCGCTGGCGGCCGTGCTGATGGTCGTCGTCGGTGTCTTCGGCGCGCTCGTCTCGCCGACGACGATGGCGCTGGTCTCGGATCTGGCCGATCCCGAGGAGTCGGGGACGGCCATGGGCGGGTTCAACGTCTTCGGCAGCCTCGGCTTCCTCTCGGGCTTTCTGGTCGGCGGGGTCGCCGCCGACGTCTGGGGGTATCTCCCGGCGTTCGTCCTGGTCGGTGGCCTCGAACTCGCCATCGCGGTCGTGGCTGCGCCAGCCGTCCGGTCGATCGAGTTCGACGCCGGCGCGATCGAGGCTGTCCAGTGACCGGGAGTACCATACCCTCTTCAGACCGAAAACGGGTTTATGCCCGGCCGCTTGCGACCGCACATGATCGTCAGCGGCTCCCAGTCGCAAGTTTTGGCGGCCGAACTCGCAGCCGTCACCGGCCAATCGCTGGCCCGCGTCGAGTACGACCGCTTTCCCGACGGCGAACTGCACGTGCGCGTGCCCGACCCGGCCGCCGAGCGCGCGGTCGTCGTCGCCGCCACGCCAAGCAGTGACGCCCACGTCGAACTCCTGCAACTGCAGGACGCCCTCCGTGAAGCCGGCGTCTCCGAGATCACCACCGTCCTGCCGTACATGGGCTACGGCCGCCAGGACCGCGCGTTCGAGACGGGCGAACCCGTCTCGGCCCGTGCGATGGCCCGTGCCATCTCGACCGGAACAGACCGCGTGCTCACCGTGAATCCCCACGAGCCCGCCGTCGCCGACTGCTTCGACGTGCCCGCCGAGTCGGTCGACGCCGCCGGCCGCCTCGCAGAGCCGCTGCCCGGCGACCTGACCGACCCAGTCTTTATCTCGCCGGACGAGGGCGCGGTCGACATCGCAGAGACCGTCAGCGAGGCCTACGGCCGCGGCGCGATCGACTTCTTCGAGAAGACTCGCCACTCCAGTACGGAGGTCGAGATCGAGCCGCGGGACGCCGTCGTCGAGGGTCGAGACGTGGTCTTGACCGACGACATCATCGCCACTGGCTCGACGATGTCCGAGTCAGTCGGCGTACTGCAGAAACTGGGCGCAGCGCGCGTGTTCGTCACCTGCGTCCACCCGATGCTCGCGCGCAACGCCGTCCTCAAACTCTCCGCTGCGGGCGTCGATTCGATCTTCGGGACCGACACGCTCGAACGCGCCGTCAGCGAGGTCAGCGTCGCGCCGGCGATCACCGATGCGCTGTGATCACTATCGTGCGGTCAGTTCCTGGGTAATCACGACGGCGTTCGTCGGAACGTGGATCACCCGGACGGTGACTGTGCCTGAGTCGGGCACCTCGCAGTCGCCCTTCCCGATCCGGAACTGGATCATTTCGCCAGCGGTGAACGTGTCGTCGTCAAGCGCACCGACGTCACCATAGAACTGTCCGTACGATCCATCGAAGATGTCCGAACCCTCGACGTTTTGCTCTCCGATGGCGTTACCGTAGTAACCGTCGACCGGCAGTTCGACCAGCCGTCCTCGTTTTGTCCCCCCTTTGCAGGTCGCACTGACTGCCACTTCCATTTCTTCGACAGGGATCGTATCCCCGGCGACGTGGCGGATCGTCACGATCTGTTCGTCCGAGCCGTCCTCGAACGCCTCGAAGGCCCCGCTGGATTGGCCGACGATGGGTGCCTCACCGCCAGTGTCCTCAGTGAACCCGAGTGCGAATACCGAGAGCACGGCCGCCAGAATCACCACGACAGCGACCATGAGAATCGTCGAGACGACCGGTGCGACGGCTCTGGACATCGACTCTTCTCACTGTTCGGACTGAACGGACAAAACCGTTGAGATCACTCGACCGGCTGGCCGAACGCGTACCGCGGCTTCACGTCGTCGACGCGAATCTCGACCACGTCACCTTCTTCGACGCCCGAGACGAAGATCGTGAAGCCCTCGATCTTGGCGATCCCGTCGCCGTCCCGGCCCACGTCGACGATCTCGACTTCGCGGGTGTCGCCCTCCCGAACTGGGGCCGTGAGTCGTCCTTTCGCGACGAGATAGACCTCCGAGGACTCGTCGCGCGTGGCGTCCGGGCGGACCCGCCGGGCGTACTCGAACTCCTGCTCGACGTCGGCCTCGAAGCCGTCCAGATCCTGGCCGTCGAAGACCTTGGCCGCGAAGTCCCCGCCCGAGTCCAGCAGGTCGAGCGCGACCTCGAAGGCCTGGCGGGCGAGGTGGACCGACCGGGCGTGGTCGAGTTCGTACTCGCCGGTGACGTTCGGTGCCATGTCCGAGATCACGACGTCGGCCGGGCCGCCGGTCTCCTCTCCCGTACCCACGAGCTCGCGGATCTCGGCTTTCGTGCTGTCTTCGGTCATGTCCCCGCGGACGTATTCAACTGTGGCCTCGGGATCCTCGAGGTCGTCGATCCGCTGGCGGTCGACGCCGACGACCGTCCCCTCGGAACCGACGCGCTCGGCGGCGACCTGCAGCCACCCACCGGGCGCGGCTCCGAGGTCGATCACAGTGTTGCCCGGGCCGAACAACCCCGCTGTCTCGTCTAACTGCTTGAGCTTGTAGGCCGACCGGGCGCGATAGCCCTCCTGTTTGGCCCTGTTGTAGTAGTCGTCTTTCCGCGACATCTGATTGGCACGGCTAGAGCGGCGAGTGGCATACGACCTTCGTTTCGACTGCACCACGCGTGCTCACGCCACTGGTCCGTGCCAGCACGGCCGCCAGCCACCCCTCGTCGCACGTCTCGCTCACGCCGTGAGTGGGGGTGTCAGGCGGTGAGATTAGGGGCGAACGAACCCACGGTTCGTCTGGTGCCGTCGCTGGAGCGACGGTGGGTGGAACGATCCGCGCGAGCCGGTCGCCGTGTGCCAGGACCCCCCGAGTGTTCCCCGACACTGTCATCCATACGTCCGCGGTCCGGCCGTGCGGCCACCCCCATCGATCTCGGGCCGTCGCGCCCGTGGCTCCGGTGGGACGGTGCCCATACCGACGCAGTGGCTGGTGACGCTCCTGCTACGTCCCAGTCTCCCCCTCTGTGCCCCTTTTCGCGTCGAACGCGGCGTCGCTGGTGGACCTGTCCGGCAGCGGTCCGACTGACTCTCACGATCTAATCGGGTCTTCACACCGTGAGCGGGTAGTTCAGGCAGTGAGGATAGGGGCTCTGGGGCCGTCTGTTCACCTGTCCCCGCCCTGGGGGACTGGTGGGTGTGAGCAAACGCAACTGCAATCGAACGACGCCGATCGAGTACCGCTTCCGACCGGCTCGGCGACTCCCTGTCGGGGGGTGCAGCTGATGCCGTTCGAGACGTGGGTGGAGTCCCTGCAAGATGATCTCCGTGCGGCGGCCACGGAGTCTCGAAGCGAGCGACCGCCCTCTCGTTCGCTCACGTGGGTCGCGGCTGATTCGGAAACCGAGGATGACGCCGACGACCACGGGATCGATGCTGAGCCCCGCGGTGCCGACGACGAGACCGTCGCTGCCGCGGTCGCCGCTCGCGAAGGCGGTGGCCGAGCGGCGCACGCCGCCGATCGACGGTCGGGCCAGCGGTCGACGGCCGCGGATGGCGCCGACGACGAGGCGGTAGCCCAGGCCATCGCCAGGGTCGACAGGCGCTGACCTTCCCGGCTGCGTTCACTCCTCGTCGGCCCACGCAAGGCCTGCTGGTCCCTCCCTCGCCACGGCGTGGAGGGCGTCTTCCTCGCGCCCGACGTGTGTCTCCGCCCAGCAGGCCATCGCCCGTTCGAGCTCCGTGACCACGTCGGGATGTGCGTCGGCGACGTCGGTCTGTTCGTGGGGATCGGCGTCGAGATCGAACAGCTGTCGTTCCGGCAGGTCCCAGACGCCGTCGTGGTAGGTTCGGACGAACTTCCAGCGGTCGGTGCGGACCGCGCGCTGGGCCGTGTAGAGGCCGTGGTCGAGGACGACGCGCTCGCGCCATCGTGTCGATTCGCCGGTGAGCAGCGGCCGGAGAGATCGGCCCTGCCAGGCGGCCGGCCGGTCGAGGCCGGCGTAGTCCAGGATCGTCGGCGCGAGGTCGACGTTCGTCACGAGCGCGTCGCTCGTCCCCTGTCGGGCTCCGCCGGGTGGTTTCACGAGCAGCGGGATCCGCTGTGTCCCTTCGTGGGTGCTCCAGTGTTCGCTGTACAGGCCGTGCTCGCCGAACTCCTCGCCGTGGTCGGCCAGCAGGACGATCAGCGCTTCCTCGTAGACATTGCGCTCGCGCAGGGCGTCCAGTAGCCGCCCGACGTGGCGGTCGCAGTAGTGAATCTCGGCGTCGTAGTGGGCCAGCGTCTCCAGCAAGTCCGCGGCGTCTTCGATCCCCTGCTGGCTGGCACAGCGCCAGTGATCGTCTGCCTGCTGGCTGGCGATCTGCTCGTCGGTCGGATATTCGGGACGCGGCGGGTCGAACTGGGCGATCTCTTCGTCGCTACGGTTGTACGGCGTGTGCGGGTCCCAGAACTGGGCGTACAGAAAGAGATCCTCCTCGGTGTGGCGATCCAGACAGTCGATGGCGCGGTCGGCGACCGTCTCGGCGCGGGGCGTCTGAAAGTACTCGCCCTCACCCGCGGGCTCTCGTGGCTGGTGAAACTCGTCCCAGAGGTGGTAGAACCAGGGAGCGGGATGACGCGGGAACGACGACACCGCACAGGCCCGCGTCCGATCCTGAAAGAGCGTCTCGGGGAGCGTCCAGTAGTCGCTGTCCTCGCCGTCGAAGCCCTCCCAGGCCGCCGGGCCAGCCAGCGTCTGAGCGCGGGCTTCGTGGGTAGCGACGCCGTTGGCGATGCCGTAGCGACCAGAGAGGAAGCCGGCCCGGGCGGGCATACAGGGTGAGTTAGCGGCGTAGGCGCGGTCGAAGCGGACGGCGTCCTCGGCCAGCCGGTCGATGTTCGGCGTCGTCGGCTCCGAATAGCCGTAGGCTCCGACGTGGTCCGGCCGCAGCGAGTCGATGTCGACGACGAGCGTGAGCATACCCACAGCGCGGCCGCCAGGAGCCTAATTCTGGCGGCTGCCCGCTCGCGCCGGTAGGGTTTTCCCGCTCGCCTGACCATCCAGGCACGTGACGCCGGCCAGCCGCCAGTCCCCGCTCGGCCTGCCACGAGTGCGGATCGCCCTCGGGTTCGCGGGTTCGATCGCCGTCTTCGCGACCCTGGCGCTCGCGGTCGACTGGGCCGCGATCCTGCGGGTCGTCTCGCGAGCCGAGACGCTGCCGGTCGCGATCGCGGCCAGTGTTGCCCTGTTGGCCTATCTCGTCTGGAGCGAGGCGCTCAGGGCGCTCTTTCTGGCCTCGGGGGCCGATCTCTCTGTCCGAGCGTGTCTCGGCTCGTACGGCGCCGCCACGTTCGTCCGGCTGATCGTCCCCGTAGGCCAGTCGCTTGGCCCGGTCGTGTTCGTCTATCTCGTCGGGCGCCACACCGACCGCTCCTACAGCGCCGACCTCGCGCCCACTTCGATCGGTGAGGCGACCACCCACCTGCTGTCGGCGCTGCTGGCGATCACCGGCGGACTGCTCGTGTTCGGAACCAGCGCTCCAGTCCAGCAGGTTCGCGTGCTCCAGATCGGGCTGGTGATCGTCCTCGCCAGTGGGACGTTCGTAGCGGCACTGCTGTGGTATCGCCGGGCCTCAATCCGGGAGTGGATCCTCGGTGCCGCGGCACTCCTTCGAGTGACGCTAGGCCGGGTCTCGGAACGGCTTCGGCGCGCACTTGCTCCCGAGCGCGTCGACACGAGCGTCACCCACTACTACGAGACAGCGGCCGATCTCGCGGACGATCCACGGCTGCTGGTCCGCGCAGTCGGTCTCACGACGCTCGGATGGGTGGCGACGGCGTCTGCGCTGGTACTCACCGCGAGTGCGGTCGGCGTGTCGGTGTCGCTCCCGCTGGCGCTGTTCGTCGTCCCGCCGGTCGGCCTGCTCGGGTTCCTGCCGCTGCCCGGTGCGCTGGGCGGCGTCGAAGTCGCGCTGACGGCACTGCTGATCCACCTCGGCGGACTGGGGCTGACTACGGCCGCGGCGGTCGTCCTGCTCTATCGGCTCTGCACGTACTGGCTGCCGCTGGTGGCCAGCGGGCTGGTGTTCACGTGGTTGTGGACGGTCGGCTGGGACCGCACCAAGCGCGCGCGATGACAATTGAAGTCTTTTTAAATGATGCGGTCGTAGCCGCGACCAAGATGTTCAACGCGATCGTCAGTGCTGACACGCTGCAGTCGACGCTCGACTCCGTCAGCGTGCTGGTCGACGAATGCAAGATTCACCTGGAGGACGACGGGCTTGAGATCCGGGCCGTCGACCCCGCAAACGTCGGGATGGTCGATCTCTCGCTGAGTGCCGCCGCCTTCGAATCCTACGAGACCGACGGCGGACTCATCGGCGTCAATCTCTCCCGGCTCGAAGATATCGCCGGGATGGCCGACTCCGACCAGTTGATCCACCTCGAACTCGACGAGGAGACCCGCAAACTCCACATCGCTATCGACGGCCTGGAGTACACCCTCGCGCTGATCAACCCCGATTCGATCCGCCAGGAGCCCGATCTGCCGGATCTGGATCTGCCTGCCCGGATCGTCCTCGAAGGCCGGGATATCGACCGCGCGGTCAAGGCCTCGGACATGGTGAGCGACCACATCGAGCTAGGCGTCGACGACACTGAGGAAGTCTTCTACGTCGACGCCGAGGGCGACACCGACGACGTCCATCTCGAACTCACAGTGGAAGATCTGATCGACCTTACCGCTGGGGAGGCCAGTTCGCTGTTCTCGCTGGACTACCTCAAGGACATGAACAAGGCCATCCCGAAAGACGCCGAGGTCACGATCGAACTCGGCGAGGAGTTCCCCGTCAAGCTCCACTTCGAGATCGCTGAAGGGCAGGGACAGGTCACGTACATGCTCGCCCCGCGCGTCCAGTCTGACTAGCTGACGACGACTTTTACGACCGCAAAGAGCACGACCACGCCCAGCACGTCACAGGTGTTGGTCACCACCGGGATGACCACGTCGTCGGGATCGAGCCCGCGCCGATAGGCCGCGTAGGTCGCGATCGCCGTGACGACGACTGCAAGGACTGCCAGCACGGCTCCGCTCAGGAGGGCCACGAGGACGACCGTCCCTGCCGTGAGTTTCGCACCGCCAGTCAGCACGGCCAGTCCCCAGGCCCCGACGCCGATCACGGGAAAGACCGTCAGCGCGAGCGCGACGGTCGCGAGTGCGTTGCCCGCGAGCATGTCGTCCTCGGGCGAAAACGAGAGGGTCCCGAGATGAAATGCCGTCGAGAGCCGCGCGGCGAGGATCGAGCCGAGATTGCCGGCCGTGCCGATCGTCACGGGGACGAGAATGAGGAGGGAAGGGTAGCGGAGGAGGTCACTCTCGAAGCTCCCGAGGACGAGGCCGCTGCCGATCTCGATCACGGTGAGGACGAGCAATACCGGGAGCATGGCCCGCGTAATCGCTCGAATTGTCCAGTCGGTCGGCACGCTACCCACCTCCCAGGACAGCGACGACACTCCGGACGGCGATCAGCAACGCGGCGATTCCAAAGACATCGCCGGCGGTGGTGACGATCGGCCCGACCAGCGTATCAGGATTGTACCCTCGGCGATAGCCCGCGAACACGACGAGAACGACCGTCGCCGATAGCGCGAGTCCCGATAGCAATCCGGCGACGACAGCGATCGTCACGAACGTCAGGAGGCCGGCGCTGGCCCGACCGAGTCCTGCGAGTGCGAGTGTCGCCACCACTGCGGCGAAGACACTCGCCAGCAGGCCGTTGGCGATCGCGGCGGCGACTGCCCGGAGCAGCTTGTCGTCGGATTCACTCACGCGGGGTTCGAGCAACCCCTGATGGAGAGCGGTCGCGAGCCGCGCCCCCAGCGAGCCGTAGACGTTCCCGCGCGTCGCCAGCAGTGCAGGGACGAGCACGAGCAGGCCATCGACCGTCTGCAGGTCGCTGCGCATCCCCCCCAGAACGACACCCGCGAGTAACCCACCGACGAGACTCGCCGACAGTGCTGGCAGTCCCTCTTTGTAGGCCTCGACGGCGACCGACCGACGCGTCATCGTCCGGGGAGAGTACCGCGAGGGCCAAAAAACCGCCCAAGACCGCACGATCCGTGCCCGACTTCCTTGCTGTTAGATACCACTCCACTCGTTCTCACTATCTTGGAAATGGTGTGCAATACTATAAACAGTGGTCACCTTCCATCAGGTGTGAACGACAGATGACTGGCTATGCAATCGTCCTCGCCTCCGGCGAGCTAGAACGGGTACAGGCAGTGAGTATGATCGGGTCCATCGCGGCAGCCTCGGACACGCCAGTCCAGGTGTTCGCGACGATGAACGGACTGACCACCTTCGAGAAAGGGACCGTCGAGAGCGGTGACTTCGAGGTGGCCGGGCCGGCCGGCTACGCGATGCTCGAATCGGAGGGTGATCAGGTCCCGCTGTTCACTGAACAGTTGACCCAGGCCAAGGATCTCGGCCCCCTCGAAGTGTACGCCTGCGAGATGGTGATGGACCTGATGGACAACGATATCGACGACTACGTGGACGTCTTCGACGGCGTTCTCGGCGTCTCGGGCTTCCTCCAGAAAGCCCAGGACAGGCAGGTGCTGTTCGTCTGAGGTGATCCAGAATGAGTGAATCCATCTCCCCAGACGTCGTGGTCGACTCCCGCGGCGCGACCTGCCCCGGTCCCCTGATGGACCTGATCGGCAAGATCAAGAAAGTCGACCCCGACACCGTGATCGAACTCCAGACCAGCGACAACGGCTCCAGGAGCGACGTGCCCGAGTGGATCGACGAGGCTGGCCACGAGATGCTCGATGTCGTCGAACACGACGACTACTGGAGCCTCTACGTGAAGACGACCACGTGATCCTGTGATGATTGTGCATTACTCTTCAGGTGGTGACAGACTGTGACCGAACGCATCGTGATCGTCGGCGGTGGTACCGGTGGCACAGTGCTCGCCAACCGACTGGCCGACCGTCTCGAACCCGAACTCGATTCGGATGACGTCGAGATCGTCCTGGTCAACGACGGCGACGAGCAGTTCTACAAGCCCGCGTACCTGTACGTCCCCTTCGGCAAGAAGGATGTCTCGGAAGCGACGAAGCCGCTCGCGGATCTGCTTCCCCGGGATGTCGAGTTCTGGAACGCCCGCGTGACCGAGGTCGACACCGACGCCGAGCAGGTCGTCCTCGACAACCATCGCGGGTTGGCCTACGACCACCTCGTGCTGGCAACCGGCGCGAATCTCGTGCCCGAGGAGGTGCCCGGCCTCGTAGAAGGGGGCCACCACTTCTACGGGCCCGAGGGTGCCGAGGCGCTGCGGGATGAACTGGCCGAGTTCCGCGAGGGCCACCTCGTGTTGAGCGTGATCGGCGTTCCCCACATGTGTCCGGCCGCGCCCGTCGAGTTCGTGCTGATGGTCGACGACTGGTTACGAAAGCGCGGACGCCGCGAGGACGTCGAGTTGACCTACACCTATCCGATCCAGCGTGCCCACGGTCTCCAGTCGGTGGCCGACTGGGTAGCCCCCATCTTCGAGGAGCGCGGGATTAATCTGGAGACGTTCTTCAACGTCGAATCGGTCGACCCCGACTCTCGGGTTCTCCACACCATGGAGGGCAAAGAGATGGACTACGATCTGCTCGTCGGGATCCCGCCGCACGACGGCAGCGACCTCGTACGCGAGGCTGGCCTCGGCGAGGACGGCTGGGTCGAAGTCGACGGCACTACCCTCGAAGCTGAACACGCCGAGGATGTCTACGCCGTCGGCGATATCGCGGACGTCCCCACCTCGAAAGCGGGCAGTGTCGCCCACTACGAGGCCGGGACGGTCGCCGACCGGATCGCCAGTCGCGTGCGGGGCCAGACGCCCACCGCGACCTACGACGGCAAGACGGTCTGCTTCATCGAGACCGGAATGGACGAGGCCACGTTCGTCGACTTCGAGTACGGCTCCGAGCCGACGATGCGAGACCCCTCTAAACCTATTCACTGGGCCAAGCTGGGCTACAACGAATCGTACTGGCTGACCGCCCGGGGGCTGATCTGAGATGAGCGACGCCCAGCAGGAACCGATCCCCGACGACCTGGACTTCGAGTCGCTGGTCGCCGAGAACCCCGAGGAGGTCGCGCGGCTGCTCGAACGGCTGGACGAGGTGAACGAACTGCTGGATGTCGCCTCGCTGGTGACCGCGGCCGCGGACGACGAGATGGTCCAGTCGGTGACGGAGACGGGCACGAACCTCGGAATGGCCGCCGACGGGATGGCCACCGAGGAGTTCGTCCAGCTGGGCGACGCCGTGGGCGAGAACGCCGACGACCTGGCCGAGGGGCTGGAAGCGCTGGCACAACTTCAGCGCACTGGCACGCTGGACGACCTGCTAGAACTGGCCCAGATTGCCTCGCTGCTGACGGCCGCGATGGACGACGAGATGGTGATGAGCCTCTCGAATCTGGGCTCGCAACTGGGCGGGGTCGCCGACACTGCTGCCGAAGAGGATGTCTCCCGCGGGCTGGAAGAGGTCCTGCACGCCGTCGGCGACGCCACCAGCGAGGAGGTCGAACCGGTCGGTGCGATCGGGCTCGCGAAGGCGATCCGCGACCCCGAGGTCAAGGCCGGGCTGGGGGTCGCCCTGTCGCTGCTGAAAGCGCTGGGACACAACGTCGACCAGTCCGCCCAGTGAGGACGAGGTCAAGGGGGTACTGGGGGAGGGACCCGGGTCGGCGCGATCTGCAATTACTCTTCGATACCTGATGTCATACGAACCGCTGTACCGATTTACCGCTACGACCGCACGACATCGTGCGGTCGATACGGAGCAGACCTATGCGGTCCGTATCAGAGCCACTCGCGAGCCTTGAGTCGGGCGGTCAGCTGGACGGTCTTGCGGATCCCGCGACGGATCAGTCCTCCGGAGTTGGGGGTCCCTTCGCCGTCCTCGTATTCGAGACCACGAACGACGACGACTGGGATCTGTTCGTCGGCCTGGCCGAGCAGGAGCGCCGACCCGGCGGTGAGTTCGTTGGCGATCATGTCCATGCCGCCGAACTTGGGTTCACCGTAGAGGTCAGTCCGGCCGAAGTTGGTGTCGACGGCCTGTATCCCGGAACAGCCTGTCGCCAGATCCATCGATCCCGCACCCAGAAGCTCCGAGTCGGCCAGCACCACTGCCAGGTCCCTGCCGGTCCTGGCTTCGAGTCCCTCGCGGATCCGGCGGGCACTGGCGTCGGGGTCCTCCGGGAGTAGCGTCATCATGCCCTCGGGAGCGTTCGACCAGTCGATCCCGGCGTTGGTGCAGATCCGGCCGTTCCGGTCGGTCACGAGGGCCGATGGTAGATTCTGGATCGCTTCCTGGGCGGCCTCGGGGTCGGCCGCGTGCTCCATGACGAGTTCCTCGCCGATGTCACCGACTGGAATCGCACCGATCACCTCACTCTCACGGTAGATGAGTTCGACTTCCCGCGGATCGATTCCCGTTACGTCTGCCACCCGCTCTGCCCGGTCGCTCACCTCGATCTCGTCGGCGTCGACCAGCCGCTCCTCGGCCATCGAGACGATCTTGGAGGTGATCACGACCACGTCCCCGTCCTCAAGGGGATACGTCTCAGCCGCGGCCTCGGCGATCAGATCGACGAGGTCGTCACCCGATTCGACCTTTCCAACGTCCAACCCGTGGAAAGTTAACTCGGCCATAGATGGCTGTTCGCCATCCCAGGCCCTAAATCTGTTGGACAGTGGGGGACAGGTTTTGATCGAACGATTCCTAACTGCTGGCCACCTTCCCGGCGGTATGAGCGACGACACCGAGGTCGTAGTCGTGGGTGGCGGAGTCGCCGGCCTGATGGCCGCGACCTACACCGCACGCCACGGCTTCCAGACGCGCGTGTTCGACACGAACGAATCGATCCTCCGGCGCAACGCCCATCTGGAGAACGTTCCCGGCTTCCCGGCGGGGATCAACGCCCGCCTCTGGCTCGATCTGCTGGCCGAACAGGCCACCGAGGCCGGCGCGACGATCATCGACGCCGAGGTGACAAGCGTCACCGACACGGAGAGAGGTGGGTTTCGGGTCGAGACGGCCGACGAGACCGTCGAGACTCCCCGTGTGGTCCTCGCGACCAAGAACGATGTCTCCTATCTCGACGTTGACGGCGTAGGTATCATCGACCGCGGGAAAGAGTTCGTCGACACCGACGAGCGCGGCCGCACCGGTGTCGAGGGCTGTTACGCCGCGGGTCGACTGGCCGAGAAGGCTCACCAGGCCGCGGTCTGTGCCGGCCACGGTGCGGAAGTGGCGGTGACGCTCCTGGAGGATGCCGACGTGGGCTTCTATCACGACTGGGTCGCCCCGGCGGGGTACTTCACCGAGCGCGATCGCGACGTCCCGCCCGGGTGCGAGGAGATCGACGCCGAGGAGTGGGAGCGCCGCGAGCAGCGATCGCTCGAAGCCATGCGTGAGCGCCTGTCTGACCCGGATCTCGAACGGCCGGAACAGCATCCGAGCGTGGCCGACGAGTAGGACTCGCTTTTTAGTGGGTACGTAGTGACGTGCTAACTATGTCCGACCCGGCTGCTGGTGGCGAACCCGTTGGCGAGAACGTCGCTGGCGAGTCACCCGAGACAGAGCCCGAGTCCGTCACCGACGAGACGACCGTCTACGAGGACGATGTCGAACTGGAGCGGACGATCGGGCTCGTCGGCGGGCTGGCGATCGGGATCGGGACGATGATCGGCGCGGGCATCTTCGTCTTCCCGGGGTTAGCCGCCACCGAAGCCGGTCCCGCGGCCGCGCTCTCGTTTGCCATCGGCGGCGTCATTGCGCTTCTGGTCGCACTACCGACCTCCGAACTGGCGACGGCGATGCCCCGCAGCGGCGGTGGCTACTACTTTGTCTCCCGGAGTATGGGGACGCCCTACGGCGCGATCGTCGGGCTCGGGCTGTGGCTTGGACTCGTCTTCGCGTCGGCGTTTTACCTCGTGGGACTGGGCCACTACATCGTCGCCGTCCTCGCGGAGGTCGGCGTCTCTCTATCCGGACTTCCGGTTCCTCCCCACGTTTTGCTCGGGCTGGTCTTCGCCGTCGCGCTCACAGTGCTCAGCGTCGGCGGGACCGAAAACACAGCCAAACTCCAGAACGTGATCGTGGTCGTCCTGCTGGCTATCCTCACGGCCTTTCTGACCTACGGCGTCCTCGACGCCGCCGGCGTGTTCGGCCGCGAATCCGTCCCCGGTGAGTTCTTCTCGCAGGGCCAGCTCCCCGTTCTGACGACTGCGGCGCTGGTGTTCACCTCCTATCTGGGGTTCGCCCAGGTCGCGACGGTCGCCGGCGAGATCAAGAACCCCAGTCGGAACCTTCCGCTGGCGATGGTCGGATCGGTGATCGTCGTCACGATCTTCTACGTCGTGACCATCTTCGTCGCGACCAGTTCCTTCGGAGCCGAGCGACTCGGCGAGTTCGGCGAGACGGCGATGGTCGAGGTCGCCCGCGACCTGCTGGGCTTCCCCGGTGCGGTGTTGATCCTCTTTGCCGGCTTGCTGGCGACGTTCTCCAGTGCGAACGCGTCGATCCTCAGCGCCTCTCGCTCGGTGTACGCGCTGAGCCGGGACGCGCTGCTCCCGCGATGGGCCAGCCGCATCAACCTCCGCTACGGCACGCCACACATCGCGCTGGGGATGGCTGGCGGCCCGATCTTCGTGCTCGTGGCCACTGATCAGGTCGAGATTCTCGCGGAGGTGGCCTCCTTCCTGCACCTCGTGCTCTATGCCCTGATCTGTGTGGCCTTGCTCGTGTTACGTCGGCGTGACCCGTCGTGGTACGACCCCGACTTCCGGATCCCCGGGTATCCGGTGATCCCGATCCTCGGCGCGCTCGCCAGCGCCGGACTGATCGTGTTCATGAACCGTGCCTCGATCGTGATCGGTGTCGCGATCATGGCCGGGTCGTATCTGTGGTTCCGCTACTACGCGGCCGACATCGAACTCAGAGGTGACGTCTAACCATGACAGACAGACCATCCGTACTCGTCCCGATCCGTGTCCTGGAGGGTGAATCGATCCCCGACGGTGTCCCGAAACTGCTGGCCGACGCGAACGTCGTCCTGCTGGGCTATCACGTCATCCCCGAACAGACCGCACCCGGCCAGGCCCGGATGCAGTTCGAGGAGCGTGCGACCGCTCGAATGGACGAACTCGAAGCCCTGTTCGAGAACGCCGGGGCGACCGTCGAGCGACGGCTCGTGTTCACACACAAGGCCCAGCAGACGATCAACCGCATCAGTCACGATGAAGGCTGTCTGGCCATCCTGATTCCCGATACGGTCGCCGAGATGGACGATGTCCTCGTGGCCGTCCGGGGGGCCGTCGGTATCGATCGCCTGGCCAGGGTCGTCAGTGGCGTCTTCGCCGGATCGGAGGCGTCGGTGACGCTGTATCACGTCGCTCGTGAAGGTGAGAGTGACGCCGACGCCCAGACACTGCTGGACGGACTCACAGACCGACTGACCGACAACGGCTTCGACGAGGGACGTATCGAGACACGGATCGGGCGCGAGCGCGATCCGGTCGACGCGATTATCGACGCCACAGTCGACTTCGACGCCCTCGTGATGGGCGAGTCTGACCCCTCGCTCGCGACGTTCGTCTTCGGACTGCCCGCGGATCAGGTGGCCGAGCAGTTCCTCGGGCCGGTGTTCGTCGTGCAACGAGAGCGGCCAGAAGAAGCCGACTGATGTGATGGTGCGACCGTACTCTGTCGTACGGTCGACCCTGAACAGACGTACAGGAATCACCCCCAGGTTTCGAGACTGGAAAGCACGTCGTCCTCCTCGTACGCGTCGAATCCACCTGCCTGCTCGAATCTGGATAGCGTTGCTTCAATACGCAGGCTCGAAATAGCACACGACGAGCGAAGACGAAACGCCGCCTGGGCTTGCGAATCCGGATCGTTTCCGATACTGTATCCGTTCCCGCGCTGGTAGCCGATATACGGCTCTCTGAGTAGTTCCTTGACGACCGCTTTTCCACGACCCTGATCTACGTCTTCCAGTGCCAGGCCGACGAGATCTTCCTTCGGAATCGGTGATCCCCACCCGTGTCGCCTGCAGAGCTTCCACAGGAGATCGCACTTCATTTCTCTCGGCAAATATTTCACCCGGTATTGGAGTAATAAATAGGGATGTTTATAAATAGTGTGCACTAATTTTACGTAGTCGTCAATTAGGAGTCGCTAAATTGTCCAACAGACTTAACAGCAGCAAGTCCCAGGTGATAGCTGAGGAGATGGTAGCGCTCGTTCGCTACCGTTCGAACGATGTCTGAGATAGACCACAGCGATCCGAGTGACGGAGCAGCACGGGAGGACCACCCAACTGGGTGGCTTGTGCTCACAAAACACGAGAGCGCCGCCAAGATTGTCGATGCTCTGCTGGACCTCCCGGCCTATCGAGAGTTCAATCAATCAGAACTGGCCGACATGGCAGACGTAAGTCGTCAGTCTGTGAGCCGACATCTGGACCTCCTGTTGGGTATCGACGTCATCGAACCGGTCGAAAACACGCGTCCACAGCGATATCGGTTTAATCCCGAGAGTGACGTGAGCGAGGCGATCATCCGACTCGACGCCGCGATGAACGCTGCCGGGCCGAACGCGTGACCACCCAGTGAGGGAGACGACCGCTCGACGATGTCGGTTTCACTTTTCGCGGATGTGCTCCCCGCGATAGAAAATAACACCGTCACTCAGAAATCCTTATACCGTCCAGTTGCGCAACGAAACGTATGCAACTCGAACTCCTGTTCATCAGGGCCTTGATTTTCGTGCTGGTTGTCCTCTTTCTCGTGTTGGTGGTCCGCGCATTCCGGGGTGATTTCTGGCCGGGACGACTGCTTCGTCTTTTCCGTGAGGGCAAACAGAGCGTGCAGTCTGATGAAGATTCGTAGATGAGATCCGCCAGCGACCACCCCTAATCCACGATATTGAATCTCTGAGAACTGTGTCCGTAGATATTGTAAAATCCACTGTGGACAGCATACTGCGGTCGGGGCCCCCAGTTCTGCCGGACGTGACTGAAAGGAGCGTCCGGCCTTTTTGGCTTCTAAAGTTTTTGCGTGAGAGGTGCAGTCACCATTGGGTCCACAGTATTTAACAATTGATGCCAGTATACCAGCTATATGGATACGGCTCGTCGTAGTTTTATTGCGAGTTCTGTGCTGTTGATCGCGGGATGTACTGGCCAAAACCCTATTGGGAGTCAACCGACGACCACAGAAACAACCGAACCATCCACAAATGCGTCTGGTGAGAGTGACTCTTTAGAGTGTAATCCAGAACGAGTTGAGGATAAAACTGACCGTACTGAGTATGCAGTCGAGGTATACGAACAGGCTTATGATGATTTGAGAAATGGCCAGGAAGCGATCGGGGCAATGATGGATAGCGAAGGCCTTTATTTAAAAAGAGAAGAGGGAGCGGATGCAAATGTTCCTGACGGCCTAATCATAGATAGGGAGGATGGGGGTGACGTTTTACTCACTTTGGTTGATTACAGCGGTAGTCCACTATCTGATATGAGGAATAGTCAATTTTATAACGCTCTTGAGGGATTTAGGGCTGCACAAGGGGTTTTAGAAACGAATATTGGGGGAGACGATTCTACAGTCTTACAAAGAAAGAACCCCGATGGTTGGAAATACGCCGACAAGTTCACCAACAGTTGCAGTATTGAAAATCGCGATCTATTTCCTGAACCGATTGAAAATGGAATTTCGACTGCTGAACATCTTATTGCCGCTGCCGAGAAATTCGCAGAGGAATGTACGGTGTATATCGATAATGATGCTGAATTTGAAGATGACATTCCAGAAGCTACTGAAATTCAGCAAGAGGCGGTTTCTGAACTGCAATCAGCCGCCAATAATTATCCCAGAACCCCAGATAGTTTAGAAAATGAAGTGTTGGTCTATCGGGGAGAATAGCATCTACTGATGACGACTGTGGCTAACTCGTTGCTGCCTTCCTTCCGCAGAGAGGGAGCAGGAGGGAGGTCTCCCCGCGGTGGCTGTGGCGGTCGCCATATCCCCGTACATGTGAGAGAATAAAACTGAATCCTCAAATACGTAGACTTGTGAGCAACCCTCAAACGGATAGGGGCACTCAAGGACCCCTTAGTGAGCCCACCGACCCCGACCCGTTGATGTAATTTTGACGGGGAGAGCCTAGCGGCACAGGTTCGTGAGGTCATCCACCGATGTATCAGATAGATAGAGTGGCTTTAGCCGAACGGCCCGCCGCCACCGCCGCCGGGCCCCATTCCGCCCATGCCGCCACCGCCGCCCTGCTGCATCTGTTTCATCATCCGCTCCATATCGGCGTCGCCCATACCCTGGAACTGCTTCAGAGTTCGTTCCATCATCTTGTGCTGCTCGAGGAGTTCGCGGATGCGCTCTTCTGGCTTGCCCGACCCGCGCGCGATGCGCTCGATCCGGGACTTGCCGACCACTCTCGGATTTTCCATCTCCCCGTCGGTCATCGAGTCCATGATGACCTGGAAGTCACGCATGCGCTCTTCGGTGACGTCCATGGCGTTGTCCGGCAACTGGTCCATGACGCCCCCGCCCATCCCGGGGATCATGTCCATGACCTGGCTGAGCGGGCCCATGTTGTTCATCGCCTCCATCTGCTTTTGCATGTCATAGAGGGTGAACTCCCCCTCCATCATGTCCTCGGGATCCCAGTCCTCGTCCTCGTCCTGGGTCGCCTCCATCGCGCGCTCGACGCGCTCGGTCAGCTGTTTCAGGTCGCCCATCCCGAGCAGCCGCGAGATAAAGCCGTCCGGCTCGAAGCGCTCGATATCCTGAACCGTTTCGCCGGTCCCGAGGAACGCGATTGTCGAGTCGGTTTCGTCGACCGCCGCGAGCGCGCCCCCACCCTTGGCTGTGCCGTCGAGTTTCGTGATGATCACGCCCTCGATGCCGATGGCCTCCTGAAAGTCGGCGGCCTGGCTCTTGGCGCTCTGGCCCATCGCGGCGTCCAGCACCAGCAGGTTGCGGTCGGGGTTGACTTCGCGTTCGATGCGCTCGATCTGTTCGATCAGCTCCTCGTTGAGGCCGTCCCGCCCGGCTGTGTCGACGATCCGGACGTCGGCATTCTGGGTCGCTTCCAGACCCTCGCGAGCGATCTTGACCGGATCGTCCTCGTCGGGATCGCCGTAGAAGTCGACCTCGGCGCGGTCGGCCATCTCTTTGGACTGATCGTACGCGCCGGGGCGGTCGGTGTCGGTCTGGATGATGGCGGGTCGCAGCCCTTTCGTGGAGAACCACCAGGCCATCTTCGCGGCCGTGGTCGTCTTCCCCGACCCGTAGAGGCCGGCGAGCATGATCGTCTGTGATTCCAGTGGGAGGTTCGTCGACTCCCCCACGAGTTCGACCAGCTCCTCGTAGACGATGCGGAGGACCCAGTCTCGGGCGGAGGTGCCCTGTGGTGGTTCTTCGTCCAGGGCGCGAGACTTGATGCTGTCAGAGAGGCTCATCACGAGGTCGACGTCGACGTCCGCCTGGAGCAGCGAGCGCTGTATCTCCTTGACGACGGCGTCGACGTCTTCCTCGTCGATGCGGGACTTGCCCCGGAGGTCGTCCAGGGCCCCGCGGAGAGATTTTCCGAGATCGTCGAGTACCATTTGCACCTTGGTACGCGACTAGGCCGGTAAAGCCTTTTTGTCGCCAGTGCACCCACGGATATGGGCTACAGCGTCGTCGATCCCGACGCACTCGAACCGACCGCCGACTACCACTGCGACCGCCGCTCGATCACCGGCGCGTCCGGACTGACGAACCTTCACCTCGCGCGCTACGCGATGGACCCGGGTGAGCAACTGGCTCGGGAGTATCACTCTCACGAACTCCGTGAGGAAGCCTTCTACGTGCTCGACGGGACGCTCCACGTCGAGACACCCGATCGAGAGTACGTCGTCGAGGCAGACTCGGTATTCGTCGCCGAACCCGACAGTCCCCACCGGCCGTACAATCCTGACGACGCCGACGAACCGGTGACGGTCCTCGGAATCGGCGCACCCCGCTCTGACCCGGCGATACCGTACGACCCCGGTGTTCAGTAGGAGTTCGCGATCTATCGCGAGCGTGGCAGTCACCAACACGGCTTTGTCGCTCGCACCCTCTACGGTGGGTATGCGCCGGGCCGTGCTCGGGCTGGCGATCTTGCTCGTGTTGGGTGGCTGTACTACGCCGCTTGACGGCGACAGCGGCGGCGAGAGCGAGACGGTCACGCCGGCGTCCGTTCCATCGGGGTTCGACGGGCCGCCGGGGGTCGACCACGAGCGTGACATCCTCGACTCGACAGCGCTCGTCACGGCCCACGAGCACGCTCTCCGGAACGAGAGTGTCAGGGCCAGATTCGAGGCCCGGCGATGGGAAGTCTACAACCGGAGTACCGGCGTCAAGTCGCGGGATGAACCGGTCACCAGTGACGTGCGAATCGCCAACGAAACTACCGTCCGGATCGGGGAGCCGACGGTGTTCTATCGCTATACAAACGACTCTGTGGGATTCACGTACGGAACCTGGTCGAACGGGACCCACACCGTCGAATTCGCCGACGTTCCGAGGGGGATCGCACGGACTGTCTCGCCCTCGTCGTCGCGTCCTGACGACTCGCTCAATCTCGCACGGGCTTCCATACTGGGGGTCTGGTTCAACAACAGCCGGGTCCGGACGATCGACCGCATCGAGACGTCCGATGGCGTCCGCTATCGCGTCAGGGCGACCAGCGACGATAGAGGGTTGCTCGGGTCAAGTGCCGAGCGGACGCACAACGGCGTGACCAACGGGACACTCGTCGCGACGATTCGCCCGGACGGGCTGGTGACCGACCTCCGGCTGGAGTACACGTTGCTCACTCGCACCGGCAACTTCCGGACGACCTACCGCTATTCAGTCAGGACCGACGTCGAGGCGCTTCCGCGGCCGTCCTGGGTCGAACGGACCCTCGCTCGGGGGAACCAGTCGCTCGACTCGTAGGGACTTTTATTAGGTGGTCGCGCCCAGCACGAATCATGCGTACGCTCGATCGGCTGCTCGACAGCGGCGTCGTCGCAGTCCTGCGTGACATCGACCCGGACGACATGCCAGCTGTCGCCGAAGCGCTGCAGGCCGGTGGCGTGACCGCACTCGAAATCACCGCCGACGGCCACGACGCCAGCGGGACCATCGCCGAACTCGTTCCGACTGTGGACGACGAGGTGCTCGTCGGTGCTGGGACGGTCATGGACTCCGCGACTGCCTCCCGTGTCATCGAGGCCGGCGCGGAGTTCGTCGTCTCACCCCATCTCGACTGCGAGGTGATCGAGACGGCCAGCCGTCGCGGCGTCGTCGTCGGCCCGGGCGTGATGACGCCCACCGAAGCCGCCGACGCGATGGCTGCAGGTGCGGATCTGCTCAAGGTGTTCCCCGCTTCCACTGTGGGGCCGTCCCATCTCGCTGCGATTGCCGGCCCGCTCGGCGACGTTCCAATCATGCCCACCGGCGGCATCGGTCCGGACAACGTAGAGTCGTTCTTCGGCGCGGGCGCGGATGTCGTCGGTGCCGGTAGCGCACTCATTGACTACGACGCTATCGAACGTGGCGACTACGAGGCCGTCGAAGCACACGCCCGGGAGTTCGTCGCAGCCGTCGAAGACGCCCGGGAATAATCAGCCCGTCAACTGCTCAGGATCGACATCGCCGTCGACGTCTGGGCCGTCCTCGACCAGCTCCGGATCGAGATCCGCGTGGCGGTTCGCGTATCGAGTCATACCTGTGTGACCGACACCCACACACTTCAAGAGACTTCTCACGGCGAATACCGCCAGCCGTCCGACTTACCAGAAATTGTTGCTGGTTCGAGGTCAGTGATCGGCCTCGTGGGGATTCAGTTCGGTCCCGTAGTGCTCGGCGTGGTCGGCGTAGTCGATGAACCGCGGGGCGTCGGGATCGAAGGGGCGTTCGAGTGACTCGAAGGCCTTCTTCTTGTCCCAGCTCTGGAGGCCGCCGACCGCCGAGCGATCTTCCAGGTCGTGGTAGTCCAGGTCCGGTTCGGTCAACTCCCAGGCGTCCAGTCCCGCCTCAGTCCGGACGATGACACTGGAGTACTCGTCGCTCGACCCCACGGAGCCGACGGTCAGGTCCGCACAGTACCCGGTGAAATCGGCACACTCGTCACAGCCTTTGAGCGCAGCGTCGTGGAAGTTCTCGACGTCCTCCTCCAGCAGGAGGTTACCCTCGTAGTCATAGGCCATCATCTTCCCGTGGAGGACGTCCATCTTCTCGATTTCTTCCCTCTGGATCCCGCGTTCGTCCTCGATCATATCGCCCAGCAGCCGCCAGTAGTTGAAATTCTTCGTGCACATCAGCGCTATCGTGTAGTCGATAGCCCGGATACCCTCCTCCTGGCCGCCGTACTCCCACTGGAAGTCCTGTAAGGCACGAATACCCTCGATCTCACACGGCGTTCCGACGAGGGCAAGAGAGATCTTGTCGAGGGGCTTGTCCGGGAGTTTGTGTTCCCACTGTTCGAGATCGAGATTTCCCAGCGCCATCGTCTGGTTGTAGAAACTGCCTGCGCTGGCGATGCACTCTTCGGGCGTGGTCGCGAGGAAGCTCTCGGCTTTCCACTCCGCGTCGTCGCTCTCGGTGGCGATGAGCGCGCCGTCGATCTCGCCGGCGTCGAGCAGGTGGATCAGCACCGCGGTGACGAGTCCGCCGTCCTGGGAGTTCTCCCGCCAGTCCTCGGTGACCTTCGCCGAGAACTCGGTGATGGGATCGCCCGCGCCTTTGACGTTGTCCTCGCCGCCAGTGATCTTCCACTGGCGCTCGTAGCGGAGGCCACCGCGCGGGCAGTAGTCCCAGCACAGCGAACAGCCCGTGCACATCTTGACCAGTTCGGGGAGGTCGTCCTCGCCGATGCCAATCGAGTCGGAGGGACAGGCGGCCACGCAGGTCCCACACTGGATACATCGGTCGTCGTCGATGACCGCCTCGTCGAGCTCCATGAACCAGGTCTTGTCGTCGGGTTCTTCGATGTCGTTCATCTCCGCCCGGATGCCGTAGCCCGGGGTGTCGAGGTCGACGCCTTCGGGTGTATCGACGCGCTCGTCTGGCTGGCCCGACTCGACATCCTGGCTCGTTCCGTCGGCGGGTTTCGTGAACTCGACGTTCCGGAGGTTCCCCTCGCTGTCGACGTTAGCCGCCTGTGCACCACCGTCGGGGACAGCTTCGGTCTCGCTACTCCCACACCCACAACTGTCACAGCCGCAGTCGTTCCCGGTTCCGTTGTCGTCAGTGTCCTGCCCAACATCGGGGACGCCAGGCAGGGGACTCTCCCTAGTCATCGTCGGCCTCCGTGTCGCGACCGCCGGTATCGTGTGCGATGCCACCCGAAACGTTGGCGTTGGCTCCCTGCATGATCGACCGCAGCCGGTCGTTGCCGACCCGACGACACCACTCGTAGAACCGCTCGCTATCACTGCGTTCGTCACTGTAGGCTGCAAACAGCTCTTCCAGCGCAGGGATCACCGCGTCGGCCGGCACGGCGTGTTCGACCCAGTCGAGGAACTCGTTGTCCGCTCCCAGGGAGCCGCCGAGGCCGACGTCCATCCCCTCGACAATATCGACGGCTTCGCCGTCTGCCCGAGGCGTCTCCGACGCCTCGTTGTTATCGCCCTCCTCGTTCGTGGTTCCCTCGCCCTCGTCTATCTGGACTGTCTCACCCCGAAATCCGATGTCGGCGATCTGTGGCTGGGCACAGGAGGCCGAGCAACCCGACATGTGCATCCGGACGACGTCGAGGTCATCTGGCGTGTCGATCCGTCTATCGAGGGCCCTGGCCCACCGTCGCACGCGATTTTTGGTCTCGATGATGCCGTAGTTGCAGAACTCCGAGCCCGTGCAGCCGACCGCGCCGCGCGAGAACGGGCCCGGATCCGGACGGTACTTCCGTGCGAACGGCTCGTCCATGAGGTCGCCGACGTGTTCGGCTGGAACGTGCGTCACGAGGAAGTTCTGGTCGGTCGCCAGCCGAATCGAGGCGTCGTCGGTTCCGTACTGCTTGGCGGCCCGGGCCGCCTCGGCGAACTCCTCGCCGCCCATCCGGCCCGCGATGACGTTGCAGCCGACGTACTTCAGCCCCTCGCGCTTCTGGTCGTGGACGCCGACGTGGTCTCCTGTGTAGCCCTCCGTGAGGTCGGTCCCACGGGTCGGGAGGTCGACCGAGCAACGGTCTCGGACGGCCTCCTCGAACGTCTCGGGGCCCATCTGCTGGACGAGATAGCGCATCCGACAGACCCCGCGGTTGTTCCGGTCACCCAGTTCCTTGAACGTCTGGGCGACGGCGCGACAGAACTCGACGGCGTCCTCGGGCGGGACGAAGATGTCCAGCGGCGAGGCCATCCGCGGCCCATCGGAGAGGCCGCCCCCGACTTTCACGTGAAAGCCGTAGTAGCCCTCTCCGTCCACTTCTCGCCTGGCGGGCGTCAACCCCACGTCGTTGATCTGCGATTGGGAGCAGTCATCTCGACACCCAGTGATCGTGATCTTGAACTTCCGGGGGAGGTTGGCATACTCGCGATTGTTGGTGAAAAAGTCCGAGACGGCGTCGACCACTGGCTGAGCGTCGAAGCACTCGTGACCGTCCAGTCCCGCGGCAGGACAGCCCAGAACGTTTCGCGCCGAGTCGCCACAGCCCTGGATCGTCGTCAGGCCGACCTCGTCGTAGCGCTCCCAGATCGCGGGGACATCCTCGACCTCGATCCAGTGCATCTGGACGTCCTGACGAGTGGTGATATCGAGGAAGGCGTCGCCCCAGATCTCGTTTTGCTCTTCGCCACCGTACTCCGCCGGTGCGGTCGCGTACTCCTCGGCGACCTCGCCGATCACCTCGGCCTGCTCGGGCGTCAGATACCCACCCGGGACCTTCGTCCGCAGCATGAAATAGCCGTCCTGTCGGCCGTGGGCGTACAGCCCGGCCCACTTCAGGCGCTCCCACTCGCCGTCACCGGCGCGGGCTTCGATCTCTTCGAAACTCAGCTCCTCTGCCGCGTAGCGCTCGACGTCCTCGATGACATCCAGCGGGTGTTTCTCCTGTTTCCATCGTTCGACCGTGTTCATAGATACTCACGCACGGACCGTGGCGACCGCCACGCCAATCGTGCCTGTTCTTTCGACACAGACTGTCCCGACGTTTGTACCTCGCTCTCCCGGACAACCCTGCCTCCGACAGCAGAAACGACTAGAGTTTGCCGCTATGTGTGAGACAATATCACCCGATACGCCTGACCGATCTTCAGGCAGACGGTTCGCTATGCCGAGGTTTGTCTCGTGGCTCCTGACGGATTCTGCGTCAACACGCCCGACCGACCCTGAAACGAATGACAACTCTGCAATAGTGTGGTTTCCAGCAACGTGGGACGCCCATTGTGCCGGCAAAAATAGCCGTATTTCGCCAGCCCCGGAGAAGGGTGCTGGCGTGGCCGAGGCTTTATCGGGGCACCGACAAGGGGCGGATAGATGGTCGAGACACCCGAAGAAGCCGACGACAAACGTGCCACCGCAGACGACCACTTGCAGGACGTCGAGGACGGCTGTGGCTGTGCGGAAGTGTGGGAACACCTCTCGGAGGAGCGAGGACGAACGAAGTGATCGTGATTACTGTAGCGATTTACCGGTGCAACCGCATGAGATCGTGCGGTCGACCCGGAACAGACCTACAGTAATGACTATGAGCCCTCGGGAACCGAGAGCGGGGAGGGACGACCCGCGAACAGCGCGAAGAGTGAACGCCCGGCAGTGACCGAGCGGACTACTCGCCGAGCAGGCTGTCGACGATCGCCTCAGGGTCGAATCGTTCGAGGTCGGGATAGTCCTGACCGGTACCGAGAAAGAGGATCGGCTTGCCAGTGACGTGGGCGATCGAGATCGCCGCCCCGCCCTGTGGGTCGGCGTCGGCTTTCGTCAGGATCGAGCCGTCGACCTCCGCGGCCTCGTCGAACTCCCGCGCCCGGTTGACGGCGTCCTGTCCGGCGACGGCTTCGTCGACAAACAGCGTCATGTCCGGGCCGATAACGCGGTCGATCTTCTCCAGTTGGTCCATCAGGCCCTCGTTCGTGTGGAGCCGCCCTGCCGTATCGCCGAGGACGACGTCGACGTCGTTGGCTTCGGCGTACTCGACGGCGTCGTAGATGACCGCCGTCGGGTCACTGCCCTGCTCGTGGGAGATGAACTTCCGATCGAGGTTCTCGGCGTGCTTTTGGAGCTGCTCGTTCGCGCCGGCGCGGTAGGTGTCGCCGTTGGCCAGCACCGACGAGTAGCCCCGCTGGTCGAGATACCGCGAGAGCTTCGCGATCGAGGTCGTCTTGCCGACGCCGTTGACCCCGGTGAAGATGATCGTCACTGGTTTCTCGGCCTCGGCGATCCGCTGTTCGAAGTCGAACTGCCCGACGCTGATCACGTCGTACAGTGCTTCCCGTAGCGCGTCTCGCACGAGATTCCCAGTCGAGGAGAGTCGCTGCCGGGTCTGTCCAGTCAGGTTCTCCTCGACGCCGTCGAGAATCTCCTGGGCGACACCCATCTCGACATCGCTCTGCAGCAGTGCGATTTCGAGGTCGTCCAGATGTTTCTGGAGGTCCTCCTCGTCGATGACGGTCTTGCCCGTCGCGAACAGCTTGGCCTTCTCTGCGAGCCCGCGTCCGTCGTCCTCGTCTGTCTCTTCGGGCGACTCGTCGTCGGTTTCCTCGACCGACTGCTCTTCTGCGGTCGCCGTGTCAGCCGATTCCTCCGCAGCGGACGCTTCGGGCGCTGTCGCGGCCGCTGGCTCGTCTGCTGCGGTCGTCGCGCCAGACCCCACCGTCTCGGCTTCGGGCGGCTCGGTGGCCGTCCCTGCTTTGCCGGGCGTCTCCGCCGTGGCGGCTGACTCCGCTTCAGCGGCAGGTTCCTCGGGTGTCTCCTGTCGCTCGCCGTCGGCAGGAGTCGATTCCCGCGCTGGCTCGGCGGATTCAGCCTCGGCTTCTTCGACCGCTTCCTCGTCGACGTCGTCCTCGACGTCCTTGCTGAAGCGGCCGAGTTTCTCCTTCAGTCCGTCGAACATCTGCGCTCTACTCGTCGCCGCCCTCTTCTTCGGCCTGCTGTTGCTGCTGCATCATCTGCTGCATCTGCTGTTGTTGCATCTGCTGGGCGCGCTCTTCGAGCTGCTCGCTCTCGGACTCGACCTCGGCAATCTCCTCCTGAACGCCCTCGATTCGCTCGTCGATGGCTTCCTTTTTCGTTTCGAGTGTGGAGATGGCGTCGTCCTGCTCCTGCTCGGCCGCGTAGTCGGCACCGAGGCCGACGATAATCTCGTCGATGTCCTCGATCTCTGCGCGGACGTACGCGCCGCCGCCGATCGGGACCTGAACGGTCGAGCCGGTCTCGAGGGTTTCGATGGCCTCGATGGCCTCGTCGGTTTCGACCTTCTCGGTCTGGAGGTCCTGGACGTCTTGCTGGAGGGCCTCTTTCTCCTCTTCGAGTGCCTGCATCGCCTGCTGGATCTCCTGCATCTGGCCGCCGCCACCGCCACCGCCACCGCCGCCGCCCATCATGCTTTCACCTCGTCGATCTCGACCTGTGTGCGATTTAGCCCGTGTTTCGAACCGAACTCCGCAAGCGTGTGTTCGGTCGCGACATTCTCGTTCGGTGCCTCGATCTCCTTCTCGAAGGACTGCGGTCCGTCCCGCGCCTGGAACGAGCCGCGAACAGTGAACGTGCTCATGTCCGGACGGTGGAGAGTCAAGGGGAAGAATCTTCCCATCCACCTTTTCGGCGTCGGGTTCACCGGGGGCGAACCGCTCGCGCAAAAAGCTGGACCAAAAAGCCGAGCGCGCGGTGGCGCGCTCGGGGAAACGGCGGCCTGGGGCCGCCGTACACTGGGTACCGATCGCCCCGCAAGCGACCGTTGTCCGCGCTTGCCGGAGCTACGGTGGCGAGTCACCGCGACTGCACGCCGACGGCGACGCCGCACTCCCGCACATCTCGTCGAGAACTGACTACTGCGACCCCCCCGAGCAGGTACTCGACAGGTCGTCGCCAGTGTCGTAGCGCTCGACCAGCCAGGGGTCGAAGTTGACGCCCCCAGCTGGATCCCTGAGCAAGACCCAGGTCCCGCTGCCGTCGGCGTCGTCGCCCCCGTCGGCGTCCTGAGCGGGGTTGACGCCCGCAGTGACGGGACTGGTCCCCGGACCGCTGGCGGCTCCCCACCAGTTGCAGCGGGCGTCCAGTACCGTGTCGTCCTTGTTCTCGACGCCGTTGGGAACCTGCGCGAAGTTGTTCGCTCGCAGGGTCGCCTCGGTGGCGTCGGCCTCCATACCGAAGCCGGTGCCCGGGAACGGGACACCGTTCGGGTCGTCGAAGACGTCGTACATCGAGCCGTCGTTGAGTTCCGCGAGCGAGTTCTCACGGACGGTCACGTTCGTCGGGACGCCGGCGGCACTGTTACTCGTGGTCGCCACAATTCCGAAGACCCAGCCGGCCGAGTGGAGTTCGGTGACTCTGTTGCCGACGACCTCGATATCAGCGACCCCGGCCTGGATCTTGATCCCGGAGGCGCCGCCGACGTTTGGCCACCCGGCGCTCACGTCGCCGGCAAAGTGGATGTCTCTGACGGTGTTGTGCCGGACCGTGACACCCGTCGGCGTCGTGTTCTGGTTCTTGAATACCTGAATGCCGTTGAGTGCGTACGGCTGTGGATTGGAATTGTCTGTGCTGGCGTCTCCCACCAGTCCCTCGACGACGTTCCCCTCGATACGGATGTCGCTAGCGCTGACGAGGATCCCTGCGGGATCGAGTCCTGTATCGAGCGAGGTCGAGGGCGAGACCCGCATTCCCTCGACGGCCGCGCCCGCCGCCGAGACCGAGACGAGACCGTCGACCGTCGCGCTGCTGTACGGCGAGGTTGCGCCGGTGATCGTCACGGCGGTATCGACTTCGAGTAGTGGTGCCCCGTACGGATTCCCGGCGTCGTCTGCTCCGAGTGGTGGCTCGTAGGTTCCGGGGAGGACACAGATCACGTCGCCGGCATTCGCGGCGTCGACGGCCGCCTGGATCGACGTGAAGTCGGCCGACCCGTCGGTATCGACGACGTGGTCGGCGTCCGGACAGCCGGCCTCTCGGTCCGCCGCAAGCGTCGACTCGTCCATCGGCATCCCATCGTTGGCGACGTTGTGGCGACACTGGATCGCGTCGAAGCCGAACTGGAACTCCAGGCGGTCGGTCTGGATGATATTGTCCACAGCGCCCGGGATGTCCCGAGGTACCCAGCAGAGCATCCCGACGTACTCGGTCGTCGAGTTCTGGTAGCACCACGTTCCGTCGGCCCCTTCGAACTCGCCTGCCGGCGCCCCGGCGACAGCGTTATCGGCTTTAAACAGGGCGCTCGCTGGAATGTTTGCCAGTGTCCCGGCGTAGACGACCTCCGGCGCGCCGACATCGAAGATATCGCTCGGTTGGTCTGCCTCGCCGACTTCCATCGCGTACGCTTCTTGGGTCGCAGCGTCGAGCGTCTGCATCCCGTCGTCGCCTGGCCCGTCCGGCAGTGTGGTCTCGCCAGCCCAGATCTCTCCGGGGAGATTGTCCCCATCGTCGTGCCAGATCACACACAGCATGTGCTCGTTGAGGTCGCCGTCCTCGGTGCCGTCGGCGTTGTTCGGTGTGTGGCCATCGACCTTGTCTTCGGGCTCTGGGATGCCGTTGTCCGAGTCGAGATACTCTTCGTAGTGCCACCCCAGAAATCCCGGATTCCCGTAGAGGTGCGCGCTGAGCGTCACCTCCAGTACGTCGCCAGGTTTGATGTCGGTCAGTTCTACGATCGGCCCCGGCTGGTCGACGATGTCCGGCTCGTCGTCGTCCGGGCCGTCGCTGCTGAACGTCGGATTCGTGACCCAGTCGTAGTACGTCCCTTGCCAGTCTACGCCGAGATCGAACTCTCCGCCCTGCAAGACGTTCGGATCGCTCGCATTGCCGAACTTCTCTTCGTCCCACAGCAACGAGGTCGTCGCCGCACCGCCGAGTGCCCCCGCGCCGCCGAGTACGGCTGCCGATCCCAGTAGTTTGCGTCTCGTTAATCCCGTCTCGTCGTTGTCGCTCATGCTAAATCGGTCTCCTGATAGCCCCAGTAGCCACCCATGTGTCGGCTACCGGATAGCTGCGAGCGACGTTCACACACAACACAAGTAGTTGTTGGCCGATTATCACTTCTAGTCGGGGCGTGCGTGTGTTTAGGGTCGGCGTGTCTCGGTCGAAGGACTCGACTACTGGTCTCTGCAACGAACTGCGACCCGGGCTAGATCGAGCCACACTGTCCGAGACACGCCGCTCGCTCGTGTCCCAGTTGTTTCCATCGCCGTGTGGGTCGTCGGCATTGCCCGGCGCAGCTATCGGCTGTCGCGCGGCCACCGATACTACCGGCTGTCTGTTCGGACAGATATTCGCCACCCCAGAGAGGTGAATCATCTCGAAACGTTACAGCCGAGAGTATGACTGATCTATCGAGGGAACAGATTTTCGTTCGGGGAGCGTCTTAACGTCCACTTCAGGGTTTCCTGTGACCTGTCAGGGCCTGGATTGCTGATCCCTATCCGTCTGTCCACCCGGCTGTCCCTTCGCTTGCTGGCCTGTCTGTGTCGGCTGTCTGTTTGGTGGCTGGCGCTGCTGTGGTGGTTGCTGGCCTCGCGCCGTTCCCTGGCGTGCGGGCGGCTGTGCCTGCCGTCCACTATTTGCTTGTCCACTCCCGTACCAGTTCGCGAGGAACGCGCCGACGAAGGCCCCGACTGCGGCGATCACGCCGACTAGCAGCATCGTCTCTAGCGGAACCTCGACGTCCGGTGGGTTGGTCTGTTGCATCTGAGCTGTTACGGCCGTGGTGCTGACCGCGAGCAACCCGACGAGTAGTCCGCTCCGTGCCACTATCGAGTACATCGACCGTCTATCGTCTGCCATCAGGGAATGTGTTTCCCGGGAGTCACTTTGGTCTTGTGACGGGGGATAGACGACTGCGGTCAGGAAGCCAGCGCGCGGATTTCATTCCGCGCGCCGGGGAGGAATGGGGTATCGTCGGGCGCAAATCGCGCCCGACTACAGAAAGCGTCGGCGTAACCCCACGAGCGGCCGGCGACCGCCGGCCGTCTCGCTGCGGGCCTTAGCGAGAGCTTCGCTCTCGCGGCGGACATGAAAAGGGCGAGCGAACCGCGCCAGCGGTTCGCGAGGGCTTTCTGGTTAGTCGTCAGCAGGCAGCGACTCGCCCTCGCCGTCGGTCGGGGCGGGCGAGGCGTCCATGGAGTCGTCGCCCTCGGCGTAGGGGTACCACGTCTGCTTGGTGTTGTGCATGTACGGGTCCTCGTAGCTGGTCTCTTCGGGCTCGATGAACTCGGCGAGTTCGTCTTCGCCGTGGCGCGCGACGAAGTCACGGAAGGTCTCACCGTCTGCACGGTTGTCCTCGAAGTTGGCGACCAGGTTCTTGATCGCGCCGGGGACCTCGTCGGCCGGAACACGCATCTCGACCCAGTCGGCGAAACGGGGCTCGTCGCCGAGACCGCCGCCCAGCCCGATGTCCAGCGCTTCCACAGGCTCGCCGTCCTTGCGGGTCTTCATGCCGCGCAGGGAGACGTCGGCGATCTGGGGCTGGGCACAGGATGCGGTACAGCCCGACAGGTGGATGTGGAACTCGTCGTGGTCTTTGGGGAGTTCGACGTTGTCGCGGAGCCAGCGCGCGTAGCGCACCTGGCGATTCTTGGTCTCGACGATCGACAGCGAGCAGTATTCGGTGCCTGTGCAGGCGATCGAACCGCGCATGAACGGACTCGGGTCAGGCGAGTAATCCTCCAGCAGGTCTTCCTCGAGGAAGGCGTCGAGGTTCTCCTCGGGGATGTCCGTCACGATGATGTTCTGGCGCTGGGTCAGGCGAACCTCTCCTGAGCCGTATTCGTCGGCCAGATCAGCGAGTTCGATCACGTCGTCGGCACCCTGGCGACCGACCAGGACGTTCAGGCCGACGTAGTAGTTGCCGTCGTTCTGTTCGTGGACGCCGACGTGGTCGTTGTGGCCGTCCTGTTTGCCCGTGTTGTAGGTGTACTGCTCACGCATGTCCTCACCGGCGGTCGGGAGTTCGAAGTCGACGTACTCCTCCTGGAGGGTCTCCCGAACCTTCTCGGGCCCCCACTCGTCGACGAGGAACTTGATACGGGCGTTGAAGCGGTCGTCGCGGTCGCCGTAGTCACGGAACAGTGCCGAGAGGCCACCGGCGATCTCGGCGGTCTTCTCCTTGGGTACCCAGACGTCGATGTCGCGGGCGAAGCGGGGCTCCTTGCGGGCGAGGCCGCCGCCGACGCGGACGTTGAAGCCGATCTCGCCGTCCTTCTCGGCCGGCTCGAAGGCGAGGTCGTTGATGTCACCCTGTGCACAACCCTCGTCACAGCCGGCGACAGCGACCTTCCACTTCCGGGGGAGGTTGACGTGGTCGTCGTCACCCTTGAACGTCTCGTGGAGGTTCTCGGCGACGTCCCAGGCGTCGACGTGCTCGTGTTTGTCCTTGCCGGCGACCGGACAGCCGACAATGTTCCGCCAGGAGTCACCGCAGGCCTGCTGGGTCGTGAGACCGTTGGATTCGAGTTTATCGAAGATTTCCGGGATGTCCTCGAGCTTGATCCAGTGCAGCTGGATGGACTGTCGGGTGGTCCAGTCACAGTATGCGTCGCCGAACTCGGGGTTGTCGGCGGGGCCGGTCGCGTACTCCTTTGCGACCTCGCCGACCACGCGGAGCTGGCCAGGCTCGATGACGCCATTTGGTGTCCCGATCCGCATCATGAAGTACGATTCCTGGCCGGAGCGCTGATGGTACAGCCCCCACCACTTGAAGCGCTCGAACCACGCGTCTTGCTCGTCGTCCGGAATCGCGTCCCAACCCTCTTCGGCAAACCGCATGAGGTGGTCACGGATCTCGTTTCCGTAGACCTCGTCTTTCCATTTCTCGACCTTCGTTGGCATTCGTATTATCGCTTCTAGAGTCCCGCCCATATACGACCCATCTTGGCGTCAATCCTCCCCACCTCTCCCCAAAAGAGACAATTGCTGCCGCTACTCTGCGTCGGCGAGTCGAGTCCGCTTTCGCGGTACGTGGGCGCTCTCGAAGGTGACGGGATGGAATTCACCGGTTTCGGGGTCGATGACGCGCCCAACCGTCAGCCAGTCGCTGACGCCACTTGTCCCACACGAGATACACATGCCCGCAATTCGTGCTTCGATGTTCGGATAGTCGATCCCGACTTCGACGAACCCTTCGGCGAGGAAATCGGTCGGCTCACACCCGCAGAAGTCGCTTCGCGCCAGCAGCCAGAGGTCGCTGACGTTCACCTCCCGCGAATCGTTGACGCTGATCCAGGCCCCGTCGTCAAGCTGGTGAACGTCCGTCGTCATTACATCTCATTAGATTCTCCGGGCAGGTGAGTCCTTCGACCTGCCCATGTTTCGCCGGATCGTCTCGAAGCCGGCTCCGTGGTGCGGTGTATGTGCCGAACTACCGCGACTCGTGTGATGAGCTTACACAGTCACCGGTACCGGCAATACCGTCCTCGAAGAGGGAGTGGGGGACAGGATTACGGGGGAAGGCGGCCTTAAGATGGGGAGGCCTGTATGGAGGAGTGACAGCAGATCGAGACAGCGACGGGGCGTGCGCCGGTCTCTCTCGGCGTGACGGTTCGGCGATGCTCGATTGGTGGAGGACTCAGAAGATGAGCGAGAATACACAGGTCCACGACGACGCACAGACCGAGAACGACGAAGTCGAAGCACAGGTAGACGACCACCTCGAAGATGTCGAGGACGGATGCGGATGTACGGAGATCTGGGAGCACCTCTCGGAGAACCGCGAAGCTGCTGGTGACTGATCGCACACAGCGGCGAGGTACTTTTAATCAGGGAACGCTATAGCACGAGTAATGCCATCAGAGGGGCCAGACGACCTGCCGCCGGCCGACCGCGAGTCACCAGTCGGACAGCCCGTGATCCGCGGTGATCCGCGTATCACTGGTCAGAAACCCGACGAGGCCGTTCGGTTTGACCCCGACGACCCCGATAGCGTCACCGAGGCAGCCGAGACGGTGCGAGCGTTCGCCGAGAACACCGCTGGTGACGCCGACAACGTCTACATGCTTCGCGGGGCGGCCGCCTGTGCGGCGCTGGTCCGCGGCGAGGGATCGTACAAGGCGGCTGCAGAGCGCGCTGGCGGCGAGGCGACGGTCGCGTTCATCCGCAAGTGGTCGCGGGTCCACGATCTCCCGCGGTCGATCCGCCGGCACGTCGCTCGCGGTGAAATCGCGCCCACGGCAGCCAAGCACATCGCTCGCGTCGCCGGCGAGTCGCGATTCTTGCTCGCCTGGGCTGCGCTCGACCACGAGTTGACGGTCAGGCAGGTGCGATCGGTCGCCAGTCGAGTCAACGAGGGCGACAGCGTCGAGCGCGCGCTCAGAGATCTCACTGGCGAGACGCTCGGCCGACTCACGCTCGACCTGCCGCCGAGTACGTATCTCGAACTCCGACGGCGGGCGTCGACCGAGGATGCCGATCCCGGCGAGATCGTCGCACAGGCATTGCGGTCGGACGACGACCGATCGTAAGGTCTTAAGCGGTGACCGCCCGACTCGTTGGTGAGGGCCGGTAGCTCAGTTAGGCAGAGCGTCTGGCTTTTAACCAGACGGTCGGGGGTTCAACTCCCTCCCGGCCCGTTTTCCTGAAATAACAAACAAGACGAGCGAAGTGATACAGAGTGTTGTAGAACAGTTGTTATAACTGGCATAGAATTTGGTATAGACCGGGAGAAGAACTGAACAGCACCTCAATACGCCTTTAGTCGCAGGTGCTTCGTATGTCCTCTGTGATTGTCGTGACAGACACATTGGAGTCCGTCACCTGATAGACCACGTTTGTTTGCAGGGCATCAACCGCCCCGCCGCGATCGCCCTCGCAATTGTATTCATACGAATACGGCATTTTCACCCGAACTTTGACGCCCGAACTGTTGCGATTCACGACGGTTGCGTTCGGTTCGGCTAAGATGCCGACGCTACTGCTGGTGATACCCTTCGCGTTTTCCAACGCTTGAGTTACACGCGTCTGCTCGGCACTGAGTGCTTGTTCTCTTGCTTCTTCCTCCGTAACGTCTGGGCCGGTACTACCCATTCCTTCACAGCCGGCAAAAGCGACGAGCAGGGCCAGTATTAGTAAGGGACCAATTCGCGACTTCACGAGTCAAAATTCTAAGACATCAGGTAAGTATTTTCTGGCGTATTAAACGCTTTAGGATACGGAAGGGAAGCCTGCTCGATTTGCAATACAGTTCTACCTGGCATTTCACTTCATATGGGTGTGAATTCTACATCCTGCGAATAGTTCTATGACTCCTTGGAAGCGGTAGAATAAATGGAAACTCACAAATCCAGTGATATGAAGTCACGTAGCCATATTTAAAAGAAAAACGAAGTGGATTCCCTCACTGTGGGCAGGGTTGAAACTGGATCTTTGTAGGAGGGATAAAGTACTATTAAGTAATCTACTCATTTATTGAAAATTGTGGCAGACGACGATTACCTGAGACGTACCGCCATCACTCGCCCCATCCTCACTGACGAGCAACAGAGTTCACTCGACGCGACGATTAACGAGTGGAAGACGGCGTGCAACATCAGCAGCCAAATCGGATGGGAACACGGGGAAACGCGGAAAATCTACCTCCAAGATTTCGCATACGACGACATCCGTGAAGACACACGTCTCGGGAGTCAACACGCCGTTCTCGCCACCCACCAAGCCGCAGCCGCACTCTCTGGCGTCGACGAGATCGAAGACCTAGACGAAGACTACAAAACATCCCAACCAACGTTCACCAGCAACACGGTGAAATACGACACGCGGACGATGACGCTGTTCGATGATGGCTCAGTATCACTGTCCACTGTCGATGGCCGGATTCGATGTGACTTGAACCTGCCAGACGAAGAAGACGGGTATCAGCACGAATACCTTGAAGACGACGACTGGGAAGTGACTGAATCCACGCTGTCGAAGCGTGAGGGTGAGTATTACCTGCATATTGGGTTCCGTAAGGCCAAGCCCGAAAAGCAGGTTGAGGTTCAAGATGACGACGAGGACAGGACAGTTCTCGGCGTTGATCTTGGCATCGTCAATATCGCCACCACGAGCACAGCGTACTTCGCCTCGGGCAGGGAACTGCGACACCAGCATCGAGAGTTCGAGCGGATTCGCGGCGGGCTTCAGCAGACGGGAACACAGTCGGCACATCGAACGATTCAGCAGATGAGTGGCCGAGAGTCACGGTACGTCCGCGACCAACTGCATCAGGTTGCGAACCAGATTATAGAAGAAGCACTTGACCGTAGCTGTGAGTACATAGCGTTCGAGAACCTGAAACATATCCGAGAGCGCGCGCCGCCCGTCAAAGAATTCCACCAGTGGGCACACCGTCAACTCGTTGACCTAGTTGAGTACAAGGCTGTGACTAAAGGTATCTGTGTGGAGTTTGTGTCGCCTCGAAATACATCGCGTCGGTGCCCCGAGTGCGGGCATACGAGTAAAGGAAATCGTGTGAAACAAGCAATATTCGAGTGTGAGTCATGTGGTGCAACTCAGAACGCGGATTACGTGGGTGCAAAAAACGTCGGATGGCGGTTTGTCCGCCGGGGCCTACAGTCGTCTCGGCGGATGGGCGACAGTCAACTCGCCCTGAAGTCAGGAACAGTGGCACCCGATCGGGGATTTGTCCCGTCCGACTGATTGTCGGCAAGGGCTGAGTTCACTGACAAGCCTCGTGCCACCGCGCGCGAGACAGTTGACTTCCCATCCGGCCCGCAAGTGCTCGTTGGGCCCGACCGTTCCTGCGAAGTTTCAAACCGGTTCCTTTAGGGGTCCGTGTGTCGAGAACGCGGATATGAGCAACAGCGAATCACGATTTGCGGACACACTCGAACCACTCGGGACCGCCGTCGGTGGGCTGCTCGTGTTGATCGGGATCGGGACCATCGTCGGGATGCCGTGGGCGACCAACGGCGATATGGCGGCATCGGTTGTCCAGCTACTCGGTGTTCTGGCGACGATGGGCGTCGGTGCAGGGCTGATCTGGTTGAGCCGCCAAACGGAGTAGAAAAGCGCTTCTTCGGGTATCCATACTACCGGCTGTACCATTTCGAAATGATCCGTCACCTCCGGGTGGCGAATATCTCGACAAACGTACAGCCGGCAGTATCAGTCTCTGACTGGCAGGTACGCCGTCGAGAGGAGGATCAGACCCGCGAGCAGGCTGATGATGACGACGGCCCAGAGACCAGCCTTGCGCTCGTTGTACTTGCTGATGCGGTCCTGATCAGCTTGGTAGGCCTCGTAATTCTCGGTGGTGTTTTCAAGAATCTTCACCGACGACCCGCTCGGGAAGTGCGCCAGGAACGTCTCGTTGTTCAACTCGACCGTGCTTCCCTCAGAGAGATCTCTGGTGAACGTCTTCTGACCCTCCCAGGTCAGCACGATTTCGGCGGTCGTGACGTTGACGGTCGTCTCGTTGCCCTGGTAGCTGAGCGTGCCATCATCTTCGACGGTCTTGACCTCGGGGTCGGGGAGGTATTCGCTCAGCGGGGCCGTCGAGCCGTTCCGATACTGGACGAACTGCGTGCCGTCGGGGTTCGTCCCGAGGTTGTTCTCCACCTCGGTGTCGAGCACGAGCAGTCGCGTGACGTTCTGTTGTTCGACCATGTCGGCCGAGGTGGGGTCAGTCACGTTAGGGATCAGGACCCGGTACTCGCTGCCCCAGGAGAGCGTCGCTTCGTCTGCGGAGACTCCGGTGAGCGTCGCGCCGGGGATCGGCTGGCCCTCGACCGTCACCGTGACTGTGCCACCGCGTTCGACGGTCGAAACCATCGACCGGTTGGCTGTATTCACCAGCCGCATCGTCGGTGGATCGGCGCTGACGTTCGTCAGGACCTGGTGTTCGCTGCCGTCGAACGCGACAGTCGATCCGTTTTCGAGCGCTCGTGATTCGACCTGCTGTCTCTCCCAGGAGACGTCTTGCCAGGAGACCGTCGAATTGTTGGTGAGCGTCGCCGAATATTCCGCGTCGGCTTTACTCCACGTCAGACTGCCTGAGCCGTTGCTGATCGAGTCGACTGTGTAGGTCCGATCATCGACGGTGAGCTCGTCGTCGACCGCGTAGGTCTCGCCGTCCAGGTCGACCTGGGGACGCTCCGCCATCCCAAGATAGGCGTACGCGCCCGCGCTGATGACCATGAAGAGGACGAAATAGGCCGCCGCAGCGCGTCGTTGCATGTTCGTGTCGTCGGAAGCGGCGGCCTATAACCGTTACCTTTCGGTGCTGAAATTACTCTCCGCGCCCGCCGCCCGCGACGAGCGTTTCGACGTCCGCTGCAGTCGGCAACCCGTCCATCGCTCCCGTGGCCGTCGTCGCGAGGCCGCCGACCGCACTGGCGTACTGGAGCGCCTTCGCCAGTCCCACGTGTTGGAGTCCCAGCGCGGCGATCGTCCCATTCGATCAACGCCTCGCGGACACCTTCCTCGGTCAGGACCGACGCGAGGTGTTCGCCGAACGGGTCGTCGCCGAGTCGCGTCCACAGTAGCGGTGCGTGACCCAGTCGAGACAGTGCCACGGCGACGTTGGCCGGTGCGCCGCCGGCCTCCCGCTGCAGTGTCTCGGCTTCGTTGATCGGCACCTCGCTCGTCGGAAACAGGTCGATCAGTGTCTCACCGGCGACGAGTACGCGCGCGTCGTCCATAGCCGTCCTCTTCGACGAGGTCGAAAATAGGCGTTGTCACAGTCCACTGACGAAAATCGCGAGCGACTCGCTGATGTCCCGACTCCGACTGATACGAACCTCTTCGACCCACTTGACCCACTGGTAACCCCGACGGCCGGGGGCGACGAGCCGCAGTGGGAAGCCGTGGCCGTGGGTGAGCCGCTCGCCGTCGACGTGGGTCGCCAGCAGGGCGTCGCGGGCGTCGTCGATCGGGAGGCTCCACTTGTAGCCGGTCACCGAGCGGAACTGGACCCAGCCGGCGTCGCCCCGAACCCCGGCCGCATCGAGGAGGTCGGCGACGGCCAGCCCCTGCCAGTCGCGCTCGGCGTACCAGCCGCTGGTGCAATCGAGCAGGGCGCGGGTCTCGCTCTCGGGAGCAAGGTCGTCGGCGTCCAGCGAGAATGGCTCGTCGACTCGCCCTCGGACGCGTAGCGACCAGGTGTCGAGGTCGACCTGGTCGGGGTCGTCGGCGACCCACATGGTCACGGGAAAGTCGTTGCCAGACTCACCTTCGACCGGGCGTGAGCCGGTAAATCGCCGCCGCGCACCGGCGGTTTCGAGGGCACGGTTGAGCGACTGCTGGGCCCGCCAGACGACCGCGCCGCCGACGAGCAGCCCGCTCACCTGCAGGGCTGTCCGGCGGTCGGTCACCGTCTCCCGATCGGGGAGCGCGAAACGTCGCCGGAGGTGCAGCAAGAGAACCGGCACGATCAGCAGTCCCAGCGCGATGTGGACGTTGAGCAGCCCCCAGAATCCCAGATCGAGTTCGAGCCCGATCACCCACGCGAGCCCGGTCGCGAGCGCGGCAAGCGCGAGGGCGGCCAGCACCAGCGAGGTCCAGACGCCGGTCGGTTTCGCCCGGACACGGCGGCGTACCCGCCAGAGTTTCAGCGCGACGAATCCGACGAGCGTCACGCCGACGACGCCGTGGGTAACGTACACCCACGCAGTGCTCGGCGTGGCCGCAAACATGCTCGCGACGCCCGTCGCAAGCAGGACGACGATGGACACGAGAATCCCCAGGTCGACAACCCGGGCGGGCGGCGTCACGGCGTCGAGTCGTCCCATTGTCGGTGTTTCGGACTCCATGTGCTTGACTGGCAGGGTCAGATGCTGTGAGGGTCTGGACAAACACCGATATGGCCGCGAGCGCGTTTCATCGCGCGAAGCCGGGGAAGGGCAGGCTTGCTGTGCGGAGCGGTGCTGTGTGGAAGCAGTGCTGTGCGGAGGCGGTGCTGTGCAGTCGTGGCCAGCATACGGCGATGAAGTCGCCGTTTCCCCGGAATCGCCCTCACAAGGCGATTCTGACCTTTTTCCCACGTTTTTGCGCGGGTTGCGGGCCACTGGCCCGCAACCGAATGACGTTGCGTGGGAGACGGCGACACCGTCTCCATTCGAGGCGGTGAAACCGCCTCGCAGCCGCAACGCTGTGCCCGCAGCGCGCTTTGTAGAGCGCGCGAGGACACCCGAGGAGCAAAAAGTGGTGCCGTCTTGCGCTCGTCTGACGGGTGATTTTGTAGGGAGAGCCCGTTTGGCCGGGTATGACGAGTCTCGGGGAGGCCTACGGGGACGACCGCTGGAACGGCCGTGATCCGCGCTGGATTGCGATCGGCGCGGGGTCATTCGTCGTCGGTGTCGTCGCCCTCGTGCTGGCGATCGCGACCGTCGCGACGCCGCTCGGTGACGCCCTCGGACTCACTGGAACCTACGAAGCCCGCGAGCCGGCCGGGATCCTCGCCGGACTGGGCGTTCCCGCGATGTTGCTCGGCGTGGTCGCTGTCCTGCCGTCGAGTCGTCGCCAGGGCGTCGGCGTCGTCGTCGGCGCGCTGTGCTGCCTGGCGGGTGTCACGCTGTTTCAGCACGCCTACCCGTGGATGTGGCCGCCCGCTGAACCGTCGCTGGCCTTCGAGACGTCGATGACCTATTTTGCTGGTGCTGTGCTGGCGTTCGGCTCGGTCTTTTCGACAGTGGCGAGCTACCGGATCCGGAACAATCCTCAGGGGACGGTTCGGATGGAGCTGAAACGCCAGGGTGAGACGAAGACGGTCACGGTTTCGCGGGATCAGTACCGCGAGTACAAGCAGGCGATGCGCGGTGACGGCGGCGAGCAGACGCAGGTTATTCAGGAGATCGAGTCACGATTTGAGGAGTAGCGAGACTCCGACCGAAAGGAGGAGTCTCGAAGTGGCGAGCGGGAGCGAAGCGACACGCGAGTAGCGCGGTTCCGAACAGCGTACGGAACCGTGACTGCGAGCAGCGGGGCTGGGAGCGATCAGCATCCACTGTCGCGACCGTCGGGTTTATTCGAGCGCGCACGCAACCGAGCACCGATGAAGCCGCTGCACGCGCGCTACCCGTTCATGCAGGCGGCCAGGGACGCCGTCGACGCCGCCGAGATCGATCTGGCGACGGTCGTCCAGCGTGGCGATCCAGCCGTCGAGCGGGGGCTCGCCCGCGTCGAAGCAGCCCTCGAAGACGGGACCGTCGGCGATCCACACCGCCAGACGCGCGTGGAGCTACTCTCCTATCCCATCGCCCGCGTGCTCGTCTCGATCGTCGACGAAGCTGTACTCACGCGGTCGTACGCTCGCGCGGAGGCTGCGAGCGCCCACGACCGGTTCACCGAGGAGCTGGCCTCGACCACAGAACTAAAATCGACAAGTGGCGACTCGCTCAGCCTCCGTGACCTGCTCGCGGAGTTCGACCTGCTTGGGCACGTTCGCGCGGAAGACGGGCCGCTCGAGGGGGCAGCGCAGTACTGGATCGAGGTCGGGGCGTATCTCGAACTGGCGGCCGGCCAGTGGGGCGACGAGTGGCGGCTGGTCAATCGCACGCTCACTGGTGGCGAGGTCCCGGTCGATCACGACGAATTGCTCGTCCTGTGTCGGCGCGCCGTCGAGCGTCGCGTCGAGTCGGGACTGCCCCTGACCGTGCCGGACGTCATCGCCGACCCACTGGAGGAGGAGGTCGCACGGTTGCGGGAGACGCTCGCGGAGCTCGATCTGACGCGGGATATCGACACCGTCGTCCCGGATTTGTTCCCACCGTGTATGCGAGCGCTGCTGGACAAGATTCAGAAGGGTGAGCATCTCGAACATCACTCGCGCTTTGCGATCACGGCCTTCCTGACGTCGATCGGGATGACGACGGACGAGATCGTCGAACTCTACGAGATCAATCCCGGGTTCGGCGAGGAGATGACGCGCTATCAGACCGATCACATCCGTGGCGACACCAGTCCCACCGAATACTCGACACCGTCGTGCGCGACGATGCAGTCCTACGGCGACTGTGTCAACATGGACGATCGGTGTGAGCGAATCTCACATCCGATGGCCTACTACGAGGACGCGCTGGACGAGACTGACGACGAAGAAGTCACCGACTGGCGTGAGGCCCAGGAAGGATAACGGCTGCCACTCTCAGGAATTTTGACGCGCCAGATACAGCCCGGCGAGTGCCATCACGACGACGAACAGCACGAGCGCCCCGACCAGCGGCAGCGCCCCGTCGGCGGCGATACTGTCGTCGGTCCCGTACATCGAGCCGACGACCGCCAGCGCAGCGACGAATAGTCCGACGGATCCGAGGGCGATCCCGATCTCGACGACGTCTGAACGCTCCATTACCGGGAGAATCTGACGCGCCACCGGAAAAGCGTGTCGAAGCGCTCGGTCGCCGCCCCGTGGTGCGATTGCCTCTCTCTGACCGAGTGATTTACCCGTCTAGAAGACCCACGTTTCAACTGGACACTGTCGTGAAATCAGCCGTGTCCGATGTGCTATGCCCGATCCATTCCCGATCCCCTCCAGCAGAAAGACTGCACTCGCACCCGACCCGAGGACGATGGACGAGCGGGCGGCCCGCGCCTGGACCGAACGGATGGCCGTCCGCCCGCTCGGCGGTGGCCACTACGCCGTCGACAGTCAGAGCGGCGCGACGTACGTCGTCGATCTTCCACACGGTCGGTGTACCTGCCCCGATCACGAGATCCGCCACGAGCGGTGCAAACACCTCCGCAGAGTCGCTATCGAAGTGACCAGCCACCGCGTTCCGCCGCCTGGAAAGCGACGGGCGACCTGCCCACAGTGTGGCGTCGAGACGTTCGTTCCCGAAGATTCGGACGAGCCCGCGCTCTGTGGCGCGTGTACGTTCGAACCCGGCGACGTGGTGCTCGACCGCGAGACGGGCGACCGGCTTGTCGTCGCCGGCGTCAATGCCGAGCGTGCCGACGAGTACGTCGTCGAGAGCGCCGGCTGCACCGTTTCGGAGTACGAGACGAACGCTGGCTATCCCGGTGACGACCTCGTCGTCGAGGCGAGCTACCTCGGTGATACGGTTCGGCGGGAGACGCCCCGTGTCTACGGGTTCCCCCATTCGCGGCTGGCCAAGACGGACGAGCGACTGCTGGACAGCTGACGGCGAGACGTGGAGCGGCGGCTCCGAAGTTGCGTCCCGAAAAGGTTCACTATCAGCCATTGCGACGAGAATGACTTAAAGAGACTGTTGGATGGTTGTCATTTATTCCAACATCGCCGCGGCCTCGTCGATGTCGAGATCGCCGCGCTCGAACGCCGAGAGCACGTCTAACACGCTCTGGTCCGGTCCGTCGTCCTCGTCCTGCAGGTCGTCCAGGGTCACCTTCTCGGAGTGGCCGACGAACTCCTCGAAGTCGACACCGTCGGCGAGGGCAGTCTCCTTTTTGACTCGATAGTTCCCGCCGTCGGTCGTGTAGAGGTCGCCCGGGTGGAAGAAGTACCAGTCCTCCCGGTCGAAGCGCACGCCGACGCGGGGTTTCGCCCCGAAATTCTGGGAGAAGTAGACGAGGGCTTCAATCTCCTCGCCCGAGAGATAGATCGGGTCGCCGGCGCTGGATTTGGCCTCGACCGCGTAGAAGTCGCCGCCGTCGCCCGCCAGCACGTCCGGGAGTTCGCGCTCGGTCGCGCTGCCGCTCGCAGGTGCACGCATGACGGCGAATCCCGCCTCGTCCAGCGCGTTGACGAGTTCGCGCTCCCGCCGGTCGCCCTTCTGGTTCGAAACTACCATTAGCTCTCTGTCGGCACGCCCCGGTGTTAAGGCCTACTCCCGAGCACGCACCCCGACCGTGTGAGTGGGTGTGTGGCATCGTGCCGTGCGACCAGAAGGTATTTGACTAACTGGTCAGTCAGTACTGATACGTTCACAATGGTCCCCGGAGTCGTGGCTCGCGCGGTCGTGCGAGCGAGCAGGCAGGTGAGAGTTCGATGAGCGTTGCGACTCGCCTGGGAACGTTCCGCGATCGCGTCGGAGAGGTGTTCAAGGATCCGGACGATCTTGATCTGACCAGCGGTGGGATCGCCTGGCCGTTGTTTTACCTGTCGCTGCCGATCATCGTCACGAACCTGCTGCAGACGGCCTACAACCTGACGGACACCTTCTGGGTCGGCCGATATAGCACGGCGGCGCTGACGGCGATCACCTTCTCGTTCCCCCTCGTCTTTCTGATGTTCGCGATGGCGATGGGGTTAGCCATCGCCGGGAGCGTCCTGGTCGCTCAGAATATCGGGGCCGACGACCCCAAACAGGCGGAGTTTGCGGCCTCTCAAACTGTGCTGTTCTCGCTGGTCGTCTCCTCGGTGCTCGGGCTGGCGGGATACGCCGTCATCGAGCCGGTCCTCCAGTGGCTCGGCGCGACCGGCACGGTCGCGGTGCTCGCGGCCGAATACATGCGGATCATCGCGCTGGGAATGCCCTTCATGTTCGGCTTCGCGGTGTTCATCTCGCTGATGCGGGGCTACGGCGATACCGTCACACCGATGCTCGTCATGCTGGGCTCGGTCGTGCTCAATATCGCCGTCGACCCGTTCCTGATCTTCGGCTGGGGGCCGTTCCCCCAGTTGGGCATCGAGGGGGCGGCCATCGCGACGGTCGCCTCACGCGGGCTGGCCATGGCGGTCGGGCTGGCGATCATGTTCCGGGGCAGCTACGGCGTCCAGATCCACCTTCGGCAGATGGTGCCCGACTTCGACTACTGGGCGAAACTGTTGCGCGTCGGTGTCCCCGGCTCCGTCGAGGTCACCGGACGGGCGCTGTCGGTGACGATAACGCTGTTCATCCTCGGGCAGGTCGGGGCCTTCGCTGACGGCATCATCGCCGGGTTCGGCGTCGTCGCCCGGATCAACTCCATCGTCTTTCTGCCCGCGATCGCTGTCTCCCAGGGTGTCGAGACGATGACCGGCCAGAACGTCGGCGCCGACCGTGAGGACCGTGCCGAGACCACCAACAACTTCGCCGCGAAGGTGCTGTTCGTGGGCCTGGCAGCGATGGGTGTGATCGCGTTCGTCTTCGCCGAACCGATCGTCGGCGTCTTCACCAGCGATCCGAAGGTGATCGAACCCGGTGCAGCGTTCCTGCGCTACGGGGCACCCTCGTTCGGGTTCATCGGCATCATGCGAGCGTACGTCGGCGGGTTCCGGGGCACTGGTGGGACGCTCACCGCCGCGATGATCACGATCGTCATGCTGTGGTTCGTCCGCATCCCGATCGCCTGGTACGGTGCCAGCACCGTCGGCGAGACTGGTGTCTGGGCAGCGTTCGCCATCTCGAACGTTGTCGGCGCCGTCATCGCGCTCTTCTGGTTCCAGACCGGGCGCTGGAAGTCTCGCGACATCACCTCGGAGTCGGTCACGACCGGCGCAGCTGAGCCGACCGACGACTGATCAGGCCGGCATGGTCGTCGTCAGTCCGATGTGGTCGAATCCGTCGACGTCGGTCTCTTGGGCACTGGGCAACCGTATCCGGACGGTGGTTCCCCGTGGATCGTTCTCCTCGAAGTCGATCTCACCGTCGGAGTGTTCGACGACCCAGACGGTCGTCCAGAGGCCGAGACCGCTCGTATGCTCGAGCTTCGTTTCCGACCCCTGATCGAGGACCTGGAGTTCGTGTGCAGGGATTCCCGGCCCGTTGTCAGCGATCACGAGTTCGGTGTCGGCGGCGTTCCGGTCGACCGAAATCGTGACCTGCGGATTCGCCGCATCGTTGTGTTTGGCTGCGTTCTCCAGTAGATTCGCGACTGCGGCGTCGAGTGACGGGGCCGCCTCGACGGGGATCTGCTCGGGCAGTTCGATCGAGAGCTGGATGTCGGGATAGCGCTGACCGAGCGCGGCCAGTTCGCGCTCCAGGACGACTCTGAGGTCGATCGTCTGGTGGTCGTCCTCGGCTCCCATTAACGATTCCAGCGTCCGGGCTTTGTCGCTCTGGGCGACCAGGTTCTGTGCCACGTCGGCGATCGTCTCGGCGTCGCGAGCGTCGACACCTGTGTTCCGGTTGGCGATGAGTTCGGCACGCCCCTGGACGACGTTGAGATCGTTTCGAACGTTGTGTCTGAGGACCCGATTCATGACCATCAGGCGCTCGTTAGAGTGTCTGAGACGGTCGTTCAATCGTTCCGTCCGGTCTTTCGCGACGCGCCAGCGCTGACGGGCCCGGACGTGGCGAACGTCGTAGACGCCGAGCACGCTGCCCAGGAGCGCGCCGGTCGAACTCGCGCCCGCGAACCACCGCGGACCCAGCGGGAGCGATCCACCCTGGCTCTCGACGAGGACCCGCGCCAGAAATGCGAGGAGCAGAAAACTCGCCGTCCCGCCGGCACACCAGATCGCGAGCCGGGCCGTCGAGTCCGGCCCCCACGTCCGCCCGGCCCAGACACCGATCACGACCACTGCGGCCGCGAACACGAGCGACGTGACGCCGCCCGTCAGTACTGTCCAGACGTTCTCGTTCGACCAGAAGATATTCGTGAGATGGATCGTCCCGAGAACAACTCCGATACTGAGCATCAGCCCGACGCTCGCGACGCGACGAAGTCTCGAATCGGACCCCGTCAGTTCGTCGCTGGCCCCTCCTGTCATGTGTTCCCCTGGAAAGACCGAACAGTTAGGTATTTTCGTCGTTACGTCTGTCAATTGCATTCACATGTCGACAGTCGAACGCGGTGAGGGTCGTGTCGAAACCGCCCGACTGCGTTTCACTTTCACCCCGCCACCGAGAAGGCTTTAAGCCAGGCAGGACTGGTTGTTCCCAACGAATGCCATCGATGCAGTCCACACTGGGCGAATCGGGGATCGCCGAGGAGCTGGCCGAGAGCCAGCGACAGATCTCCATCGCCGAGTTCTTCGAGAAGAACAAGCACATGCTCGGGTTCGACTCGGGGGCCCGAGCACTCGTCACAGCCGTCAAAGAAGGAGTCGACAACTCACTGGACGCCTGCGAGGAAGCCGACATCCTGCCCGACATCTACGTCGAGATCTCCGAACAGAGAGACTACTACACACTGGTCATCGAGGACAACGGTCCCGGGATCACGAAAGAACAGATCCCCAAAGTCTTCGGAAAACTGCTGTACGGCTCCCGGTTCCACAAGCGAGAGCAAAATCGGGGACAGCAGGGGATCGGGATCTCCGCTGCAGTCCTCTACTCGCAGCTCACCAGCGGCAAGCCTGCGAAGATCACCTCGCGGACGAAGGGGTCAAGCGAGGCCGAGTACTTCGAGTTGATCATCGATACAGATACGAACGAGCCCGAAATCGACGTCGAGGAGACGACGACCTGGGAGCGGCCCCACGGCACGCGGATCGAACTGGAGATGGAGGCCAACATGCGTGCCCGCCAGAGCCTCCACGAGTACATCGAGGAGACGGCCGTCGTCAATCCACACGCCCGCATCGAGTTCGACGAACCGAACCTCGACTCCCCACTCAAATTCGAGCGCGCCGAGAACGCCGAACTTCCCGCCGAGACCGAGGAGATTCGCCCCCACCCCCACGGCGTCGAACTCGGGACCCTGCTGAAGATGCTGGAAGCGACGGACTCCTACTCGATCTCGGGGTTCCTGCAGGAGGAGTTCACGCGGGTCGGCCAGAAGACCGCCGACAGTGTCCTCGACAGTTTCCGGGATCGCCACTTCGGTCGCGAGATGTCCTGGCGACCCCGCAGAGTCCACGAAGACGCCGATGTCGAAACCGCCGTCCGGGCCGCCGTCTCGAACAAGGGCAAAGAGGCGACCAAGACCTTCGCGAGCGCGGTGGCCGACGCTATCGACGACTGCGACCGCGTCGCCCACCACGAGGTCCGTGAGATCGTCGATTCGGAGGCCGCTACCGTCGAAGAGGAGTTCGACACGACCTTCGGTTCGACTGTACGGGAGAAGGCGACCGAGGCTGCCTGGGACCAGCTGCTCGGCGACGGTGAGAGTGAGGCCGACCGCAAGGAGGCGCTCACCTCGGATCTCTACCCACTCGTCGACGACGCCACGAGCACCCGGAAGGACGACGCCGTCTTGCAGGGCCTGTCCGAACGGCTGGCCGCGAAGTTCGTCAACAGCGAGGATACGCGCCACCGACTCACGCGGGATGGTCTGGCGGACTACGTCGCCCGGGCCGCCGACGCGACCGAGGAGTACGACGACGCGACATTCGGCGACACAGCGAGAGAAAACGTGATCGAGGCGGTCTGGGGCGTCATGGGCACGGTGCCGGACGATCCGCCCACGGTCAGTTCTATCGCCGACGACCGGGACGCTGCCTCCGAACTGCTCGAAGCCATGCGCGAGACCGACATCATGTCGCCACCGACAGGGTGTCTTGCGCCCATCACCGACGAACTGGTGCTCTCCGGCCTGAAAAAGGAGTTCGACGCGGACTTCTACGCCGCCGCGACCCGGGACGCCTCGGTCCACGGCGGCGACCCGTTCATCGTCGAGGCCGGTATCGCCTACGGCGGCGATCTGGAAGACGGCGGCACAGTGGACGTGATGCGCTTCGCCAACCGCGTCCCCCTCGTGTATCAGCGTGGGGCGTGTGCGACGACCGACGTGGTCAAGTCGATCAACTGGCGCAACTACGGGCTCGATCAGCCCGGCGGCAGCGGCATCCCGAACGGGCCCGCAGTGGTCATGGTCCACGTCGCCTCGACGAACGTCCCCTTCACGAGCGAATCGAAAGACGCCGTCGCGAACGTCCCCGAAATCGAGAGTGAGATCGAACTCGCGATCCGCGAGGCCGCACGCGACCTCAAAAGCTATCTGAACAAGCGACGCTCGATGCAGCAGCGTCGGGAGAAACAGAACAAACTGGCGACGATCCTCCCGGAGATGGCCGGGAAGCTGGCCTCGGTGACCGGAAACGACGAACCGGACATCGACGAGGCGATGGCCCGGATCATGAACAACGTGCTGGTCGATCGCACAGTCGATGGTGACACCGCGACGGTAACCATCGAGAACAACTCCGACCGCAGCGCCGATCTCGAGGTGACCGAGATTGTCGGGGCAGAACCACAGGATGTCAACGGCGCGAACGTCGTCGAGATGGACGGAGAGTGGTTCATCAAGTGGTCACCCTCTGTCTCCAGCGGCGAGACGGCAGAACTGGAATATCGGGTCGATACGACAGCCTCTTCTGACATTTCCGTCGAGGGCATCGAAGAGGAGAAACTCACGGTGCAATCATGAGTACTGACAACGACAGCAACTACGGCGAAGGTGACGCCCGCGAGCGCCTGCTCGCGCTGGCCGAACAGTTCTACGAGCAGTTCGAGGGAGGCGACGTTCCACAGTTGCAGGTCCCGACCCGGACCAAGACCAATATCGAGTACGACGAAGACAGCAACGTCTGGGTCTACGGTGATCGCCACTCGACCCGGAGCGCCAAGACCGTCTCGGGGGCCCAGAAGCTCCTGAAAGCCACCTACACGATCGACTTCCTGGCCCAGCAACTGGACGAGGATCGATCGTCGACGCTGCGTGAGTTGTACTACCTCAGCGAGTCGTGGGATCTGGACGAGGCGCAGTTCAACAATCAGGACGAGTCCAACCAGCTCGTCGAGGATCTGGAGATCGTCTCGGGGGCGACCCGGGAGGACTTCCACATGCGCCCCGAGGAATCGGGGGCAAAAGTGATGGGACCGCTCCTCCTGCGTGAGCAGACCAACCGCGGCGACCGGGAGATACACTGTCAGGACGACGTCGGACAGGGCGGATACCAGATTCCGAACAATCCTGACACCATCGAGTTCCTCGACCACGACGCCGAGTTCGTCCTCTGTGTCGAGACTGGTGGGATGCGCGACCGGCTCGTCGAGAACGGGTTCGACGAGGAGTACAACACCATCGTCGTCCACCTCGGCGGCCAGCCGGCACGGGCAACCCGTCGACTGATCAAGCGCTTCCACGACGAACTGGAACTGCCGGTGACGGTCTTCACTGACGGTGACCCGTGGTCGTATCGGATCTACGGCTCGGTCGCGTACGGATCGATCAAATCGGCCCATCTCTCGGAGTACCTGGCGACGCCCGAAGCGCGATTCATCGGCGTCCAGCCCGAGGACATCGTCGAGTATGACCTGCCGACCGACCCCCTCAGCGATTCGGACATCAACGCGCTGGAATCGGAACTGGAGGACCCCCGTTTCCAGACCGACTACTGGGAGGAACAGATCGAACTGCAACTCGACATCGGCAAGAAGTCCGAACAGCAGGCGCTGGCGTCCCACGGCCTGGACTTCGTGACCGAGACCTATCTGCCAGAGCGTCTGGAAGCGATGGGGATCCTGTAGCGCCCCTGGAGTGGTTCCAGTCGGGGCGTGTACAACCGAATTCCATATGTGGCTCGCCCCCTTTCGGCCGGTATGACAAAGCGGCACATCTCGTTGCCCCCCTACGCCGAGCAGGGATTACGTGAGTTTATCGCCGAGGTCGACGAGCGACTCGCGAGCGACGAGGACACCTGCGACGTCGTCGAGGATGTCCTGATCGATCTCCACGGCGACCGCGAAGCCTACGAGCGCTGGCAAGGCGGTGAGTCGATCAGCCCCGCAGAGCGGGTCCGCCTCCAGGGGTATGACCCCTGTAACGCCACGCTCGAAAGCGAGTACTACGCCGAGAAAGACGAGGACCGCTTCACCGAATCGAAGTATTTGCAGTGGCTCTGGCGGCAGTTCGACGCGACGCCGATGGCCGATAACGTCGAATTCGCGCTTCGCTTTCGCCGGATGCTCGCCGATCACCTCTTCGAATCCTGCGGGGAAAATTGCCGATTCTTCAAGAATATTTCGTTCACCTACGGCCACAACATCGAGATCGGAGACAATGTGGTCGTCCACGACGATGTCCATCTGGACGACCGCGGGAAGCTGACCATCGGTGACCGCGTCTCGATCAGCGATGACGCCCACGTCTACAGCCACGATCACGACGCCGTCGACCAGACCCACGTCGACAATTACCACACGATCGTCGAGGACGACGTGCGGATCACCTACGATTCGATGGTCCGCGCAGGCGTGCGGGTGGGAGAGAACGCCATCCTCGCTGCCAAATCCATCGCCGGCAAGGATATCCCCGCTCACCACATCGCTGCCGGCACGCCCGCCAAATCCATCGCGATCAAAGAGGGCTGGGAGTCGGTCGCCGAGCCCCTGGAGAACGCCAACGTCGACCGCCGGGATGACCGACAGCTCGATATCGAAATTCCCGACGACGTGCGCGTCTTCGACGAGTTCGAGCGCGATCTGCAGCCGCCGGATAGCTGAACGCACAACGTAACACCTAAACGCAACCGCGGCCGACAAATCGAGTGAGCCAGGATGGCCGAACGGTAAGGCGCACGCCTG
>ENA-ORDC01000294-ORDC01000294.1-marine-metagenome-genome-assembly--contig:-NODE-294-length-53825-cov-8.290057_pt1 | contig 53825 bp, 55 predicted proteins | sample MGYA00237783_ERZ508515 | MGnify/ENA primary metagenome ERZ508515 (study PRJEB26186, sample SAMN06268792) | marine metagenome | isolation source: Eden Landing Ponds, San Francisco, CA, USA | place...
GTCCGCCTCGCGGCGTTCTTCGGCGCGCTCATGATGCTCATGTTCTACTTCGGGAACTGGAGCGTCGAACACGGCGTCATCAACGGCGACTTCGCGTACATGCTCGTGTTCCTGGCCGTCGCAGCCTTCGGCGCAGGGCGCATCCTCGGACTGGACGCCTACATCGAGCAGTACAAAATCGACGGGCAGGCGCTCATCGAGAAGTACCCGAAACTCGACTACGTCCTCGGATGAACTGCGTGGCCCCGGTTCAGCGGCCACCTAACTAACCGTCTTCAGAACGGATTTTTCGCACTGTCGACCTCCGACTTCAAGTCGACATCACACCCATGAAACTCAAAACACTCACCATCGCCCTCGCGGCCGCCATCGCCGCCTTCGTCATCGTCGGCGTCGCGGTCACCGAACTCGCCGGTCAGCGCGTCGAGTTCTCGCTGTTCGTCGGTATCCCTGCCGGTCTCTTCGCCGGTGCGGCCGCCGGCGCCGCGGTCGCTTTCGGTCTCGGCTCCGAGGGGGCGGGCAATCGGCGTATCGCCTTCGGCTTCGGCGCCTTCGGCGTCGCGTTCCTCGTGGCGTTCCTCGTCGGGGCGTTCCTGCTCAGCGTCGGCGTCGTCCTCTCGATACTCGTCGGCGTCGTCGTTGGGTTGGTCGCCGCTCCAATCGGCTACCTCCGTGGTCCGAAAGCGCCGCCGACCGCGACGGCTTGATTACTCGTACAAAGAGTAGGTGATGACGCCGAAGCCGACGGCGACGAGCGCACTCTCGATGAGCAACACCGCGTTGACCGGCAGCCCGAACGCCTGATGGGCGGCGCCGGCCAGAAGCGACCCGAGCGTGACGAAGCCGAAACCGACGGCGAGAAAGCCGATGGGCCGGGAGCCGGTTCGGCGGTAGGCGTTCGCCGCGAAGTACGTGATGAGACCGCCGAGAACGAGGGTGACGGCCTTCAGCGCGACGACGAAGGTGACGTAGTCGGTCACGTTTCGCTCCGCACCTCGGACCACATCTCGACGAGTTTGCCTTCGGGTTCGGGTGGCCGGACGATGTCGATGCCCAGCGGCGGCCCACCGACCAAATCGAGGACGACGCGGTCGACATCGAGGGCGTACGTGGTGCGGTGGTGGCCGCCGGCCCGAATCTCCGTCCGCTCTTCGACCAGTGAGGCACCTTCGAGTTTGCTGATTTTCCGATACGTCGTCGACAGCGGCACGTCCGCCGCCTCCGAGAGGGCCTTCACGCTCCGCGGTTCGTCCAGGGCGTACAGTAACTTGAGACACTGGTCGTCGTCCAGCGCCTCGATTACGTCCTCGGGGTTTGGCCGCTCCGAGGCCGCAGTATCGAACACCATGCGGCCCCGTTTGCCGCTATCCTAGTTACGTCTTGTGCCGAACGGCACGAGACGGGTCGGACGCTCAGTCGTCGTTCTCGGCGGCCATGCGGTTGAACGCCGCCTTTTCCTCCTCGGACATCTTCGACCCTCGCGAGCGTTCGCTGAGGTGGTCGTAGTTGCCGCCGTCCCCGTTGCCTCGGCCGTTTCCGTTTCCGTTCCCTCGGTTACTCCGTCCGGGGTCATCCTCGGGTTCGTAGACGTACAGGCAGTCGTTGCTGTACGAACGGCCGAACTGGTCGGCGTCCTCACAGCAGAGCACGCGGCCGTCGTCCATCACGTAGACGTTGTCGACGTTGATGAGCGCGTCGTCGGCCACGTCGGCGGGGTCGGAGCCGTCGGGGCCGGTGATGACGGGCTCCAGCGTCGAGACGTTGTAATCGGGTTCCAACTCCGCCCGATAGACGACGCCGCCGTCGACCCGTTCCATGCCGATGTCGCCGGTGTCGTTCGAGAGGTCGTCGTTGAACTCCGAGATGCCGAAGTAGACGTAGTTGCCGGGGGTGGCCTTCTCGATGCTGTCGACGCCCTCGGCTTTGTTGAACTCGATGGAGGCCCCGATTTCCTTTGCAGCGGCCCGCGTTTCGAGGAACGGGACGCGGCGGAGTTCGTCGTCGACGCCGTCGGCACCGTTGGCCTCGTACTGGTCGGCCCACTCCAGAATCTCCGCGTCGGTGATGTAGTCCTGATTGCCGTTTGCGACGACTTCGCGGTCGGCTTCCTCCACGACGGCGGCGGTCACGTCGTCGCCCTCGCTCCAGTCGGCGTGGGTTTCGAGGTAGTCGACCTGCGTCACGTCGTCGTAGTCGGCAATCCACGATTCGACCTCGCGGTTCGATGCCGACCCGAGTTCTAGCCACTCGAGTTCGAGGTTCGTCTCGGCCGGGGAGTTCTTCGCTGCGGCCTCGGGATTGGTCACCTTCGGCGCGTACAGCGTCCCCGCGATGTCCATCGGGTCGTCGTAGCTCTGGATTGGCCGGTCGGCGACGAACTTGTAGATGCCCTTACTGTCGCCGTCCGAACAGCCGTAGACGGTCTTTTTGTCGTGTTGGATGTCCGGCGCTTCCCATGCGGCCCGACCCATCACGTAGTATTTCACCGGCTGTGGCGTCTCCGCGGTCGGCTCTCGGATATCCACGTGGTAACCGTAGCGATAGGGGTTGGGATACGTATCGCCGATTGGGTCGACGGTGTTTTCACCGTCGCCTTGATCGATGGGGTCGGCGCCGAGGTAGTACGCGAGGAACTCGACGCCGGTCATCGCCCAGTAGCCTTGAACGTACCACGAGTCGTCGCCGTAGTAGGAGTCGATTGCCTCCTGAATCCCGTTGGGGTTCGGCCGGTTCCAGAACTCGTGGGCGCCCCGGATACCTTTGCCGGTGCCGGCGTCGGCGACGTCGCTCACCGTTGCGGTCAGCGAGACGCGCGGGTGGGCGTAGTTCTCCTCGGAGGAGACCATCGTTCCCCACGGGCTCAAATCGCCGTAGCAGTTGATTCGCGTTCCGCCGATGTCGCGGAAGGCGTCGGTGTTGGCGACGTTCATCGCGTTGTCGAGGTCGGCGCTCCACTCGCCGTCTTCCTTGCTGAGGGGGATGCGTGAGACGTTCCCGGGACTGTTCTCCCAGTTGGTAAAGAGATAGCCGTCGCCGTCGCCGGTGGCGACGAACTCGTTGCAGTCGGGGTTGAACGCGGCATCCCCGTACTGGGTGCCTTCGAAGTCGTCTTGGGTGATATCCTCGCCGTCGGGGGTCTGGGCGACGCCGAGTCGTTCCGTCCCGCCGTTGATGGGGTCGGCCTCGCGGGCGAGCAACTCGAAGTCGCCGTCAGCCCCGCGGACGCGTCCCTGTTCGTCGTTGGTCTGTGGCGTCGACAGCTCCTCGAAGTCGTCGTTGGAACCGTCGAACTCGAAAGAGAACCCCTTGAAGTAGCCGATGCCGCTCTTGTCGAACGGCGCGGGATTGTCCCGGCTTGGGTGTTGGAGACTGTACAGTAGCGACCCGTCCTCGAAGACGTAGGGACCGGTCACCTCGGCTCCGAGCGCCGTCGTCGAGAATCGCTTGAGGTCTCCCTTGACGCTCGGCGCGCCGGGTGTGTCGGAATCGTCGGTCTGTGCCACGGCGACGCCGGAAACGCTCGCCCCGAGGGCGGCGGCCACCGATGTCGACATCAGTTTCCGTCGAGTAAACTCGACCATACGTGAGGAGAGCGGCGAGGTTCGTACAAAGCCGCTTATAATAGGGGTACGTCGCGGTCCAGTCACAACCGAGCAGTTTGGACCGTTACGTACGGCTCGGTTCGGGTCCGGAGGAGTCGACGCCGTCGGCGCCCAACTCGGCGACACCCTCACGTATCTCCTCGGCACGGCTTCGGACCCCGGCGACGTAGCGTTCGATTTTGGCAGGCTTCTTGCCGTAGAAAGAGGCCACCCAGTTTACGTCGGTGTAGGGTTGGGTGAGAAAGTACGCCGCCAGCGTGTCGCGGCCCGCCTGAATCACTTCCGGAGGGACACCACGGTCTCCCGTACCCGCTTCCTGAAAGCCGTTCGTGTCGAAGTACACGTCGGCGTACAGTTCGGCGGCATCGGCATCGGCGAACGTGACGCCGACGTGTTCCGGCGCCTCGAATCGATAGTGTATCGCCGCCTCAGTGGTCTCATTCTTGGTAATTCGGACGTCGAGGACGTACTCTCGGTAGGTCGATTCACCACTATCACTGCCGAAGGAGTCGGTCGTCGCCATATGCGAGGATTCGTCGAGCGGCGATAGTACGTTTATAATTCCGGTACGTAGCGGTACCGAGACGAGGGGAGCATTCGGAAGCCGCTCAGTTGACGTAAACCGTCTCCTTGACGACCGTCTGAAAACTGGCCTCGGTGTCCGTGAACGTCGGGCGGTTGGCCCCGTCTGCTCGACGGCTTCGAAGGCGAGGATGGTTTCCAGTGCCACCTCATCTTCGACGTACAACTGTGGGAAGCCGTCGTAGCGGCGCTTACTCGGCGAGCGATACCGTCGTCGTCTCCTCCCACGAGCGCTCGTCGACGACGGTCAGCGAGGAATCGCCGAAGACGTAGAGATGGTCACCGACGTAGGCGGCCCGGCGTGCGCTGCCGTCGGTGTCGACGGTCGTCTCGACATCCAAGCCGTCGGTGTAGTTGAACACGTAGCCGGTGTCCCCGGCGGGCAGGAAGAACACGCCGTGGCGGCGGTCCAAGAGGAAGGCGTGGTGGCTCTCGCCGACCGCCGACCACCGCTGGTCGAGGATGCGGTCGGTTTCGACGGTGGGGTTCGAGGGCTCGGACACGTCGAAGACGACGAGTTTCACCTTGCCGCCTTCCTCGCCGATGCCGAGGATGCGGTCCTCCGAAAGCGGATGGAGGTACGACGAGAAGCCGGGGAGTTTCAACTCGCCTTCGACGGTGGGGTTTTCGGCGTCGGAGAGGTCGACGACGTGGAAGGGGTCGATTCGTCGGAACGTGACGACGTAGGCCTCGTCGTCGGTGTAGCGAACCGAGTAGATGCGCTCGGTGATGCCCATCCCCTGTACCGAACCGGTCACATCGAGGTCCTCGTCGAGAACGTAGAGGTCGTTTTCGCTGTCGGTGCCGAAGGCGCCGTCGACGGTCGTCGCGATGCGGAACTCGCCGTTGCGTTCGTCCAAGGAGAACTGATTCAGCGGCCGGCCGGGGACCGACCCGGTCGCGCCCGCTTCGACGCTCGGGGCGTCGGTGTCGTCGCCCTCGACGTCGAAGGCGACGATGCCGGTTCGCTGGAATCGGCGTTTGTTGTCCGCGGCCCACGCTTGCAGGTCATCCTCCAGGGCCTGTTCGGCTTCGCGGCGTTCGGAGTCGTTCAACCCGGCCAGCCACGAGTCGATGGTCCGCTGTATCTCGAATCGCTTCGAGCGCTGGCTCAATTCGTAGCCCCGAATCTCCTCGATTCGGTCGACGGTGTCCTCGTCGAGGCGGTCGGACTGATTGGTTACGAGGAACTCCGCGACCATATCCGCTCGATTGAGCGGTTTCTGGTAGGTGACGTACACCGAGTCCGCGGAGACGTAGACGACGCTGTCGCCGCCGGACCCGACGAAGGAGGCGCTGTCGCTCGCCTCGCCGTCGGTCGGGTCCAACGTCGTCACGGTGTAGGTGGCGTCGGCCGGCGCCGGTTCGGTGGGGTGGTGAATCGAGGAACACGGCACCACCACGTCGTCCATCGGCCGAATCGGACAGGGACTCCGGCGGTCGACGCCGTCGACGGTGACGAGATAGACGGTGCCGGCGTGGAGTCGCGCGGTGACCACGCGGTCAGAGAGGGATTTCGACCACGTCCGTTCGGGGTTCTCGCGGTCGGCCACGTCGTAGCCGACGAGTCGGTCGCCCTCGAAGACGACGAGGCTGTCGTTGGCCAACAGTAGTCGCCCGGAGACGTTCAGCCGACTCGCAACCTCCGGAGCGGCGGGGTCGGAGGCGTTGATGAGGTGGACGCCGCTTCGGTCCTCCGTCGGCGCTTCGACTGGCTCGCTCTCGACGGTCCGGCCTTCGGGGGTGGGTTCGGGAATCGGCGTCGGGTGGACGTAGCGCTGTCGCGTCGCGTAGTACAGCGTGTCGCTCGTCGTCTTCAGCCGGTCGGGTTCGTCGATGCCCTCGATTTGGACGTTCGTATCGGAGGCCCGGCGCTGTTCGCCGACGCTCGCTCCGCTCCCGCCGTCGTCACCGCCGGCTTCCGCCTGCGGTTCGGCGGCGGGCGCGTCCGCCGAGGTGGTCCGTGCGGTCGACGCTTGCACCTGGTCGCCGAGGCCAGCCGTTCCCGACGTGGCCTCGGCTTCTCGGAGATACGACCGGAACTCCTCCGGCGAGTCGAACGTCGAGACGGCGTCGTCTTCGGGTGATTCACTCGGGTTGTCGGGGACGGTGTCGAGTACGACCGCGCCGACGGTTCCGCCGACGAGCAGGACCCCGACGACGATGGCCAGTTGCGCCATCGATAGCGAACCGATGCGTGTCATACCACCCCTGTTTCCCGTCGAACGGATAATGTGTTACCGTAGAACAAAGAGCGGTTTTACCTACTCGCCGTAATGCTCGCAACCGACAGACGCGCCGTGCAATTCATCGGGGTCGGAAACTCCTAATGGATACCAATTGATGAGACAAACCGGAATGGACACCGCTACAGATATTCGAGTTGTTCGACGGTCGTCTTCGTCAGTTCTCGACCTTGGGAGATAACGCGCTGCCATCCGGTCATCTCCCGTATTCCTTCGGCTGTTCCCTTCGGGTGACGATGGACGCCCGCTGCGACGACGTGGTCGCCGTCGGTGATTCTCGCCACGTGGATGCCGACGAGCCAGGGGCCGTCACGCCCGCTGACGACGCCTTCGAAGCTTTCGAGCGAGGTTTCAATACCCAGCAACACACTGCTTCCCGATTCCGAGCCCCCACGTGCTGGTCGCGGGCCGGTAAGCCATTCGACGGACTCGGCGTCGGTAACGCCGGCCCGTCTGAGGATCTCTCGGGCGATGTCGTGCTGCAGCAGCTCCGGAGTATCCATTCCGACAACCGGATTGGCAGAGCGTCCCGCGACCGACGCATCCGGCGTTGAAAGAGTTGTCAGGCCGTACGATACGCCAGCCAAGGGGGCGGGCTGCCCAGCATCCAAGAGGGCGCCTGCGGAGCCGACACCAGTGCCGTCCACCTGTATTCCGCTTGCGTCGTCTGTGGGTATGGGACGCCCGACGACGACTACCGTCGATGTGAGTGACACCTCTTCCCCTGGGGCGGCCGGTTCGAACTGAATCGTTCGTTCGTCGGTATCCTCCACCAATCCAAACCGCTCCTCGGGGCTGTTCCCATCGGTGATGACGAGCACTCGATTGTTCCCGCTACGGGCCGACCGCCAGCCGGGAACCGACCGTTCGGTCGATTCGTCACGGTCGATCGTCAAACCGGCCATCCAGCCCCGTTTGTGGAAGAATTCCTCGCCAGCAACCCAGTACATCTCTCCCTCGGTGTCGTCGGGAACCCGGAGCGGTTCCTCTTGACCCGTTTCGAGTCCCGACAGGAACCAGAGAGCGGTCCTGCCTTCCTCGGCGTCCGACCGGACGGCTTCCGGAACCAGCAGGGTGGCCCCGTCGCTATTGATGGTCGGTGTGGGATCGAACTGGGTCAACTGCACTGACTCGATACCGATATCGCCGGACGGAACGACCGTTGCGCCGTTGCTGATGCGGCCGTCGTTAGCCGTCTCGACGAACCCAAAAACACCCGAATGAAGCGGATTCGACCGTCTGGGGGAGCTTTCGACGGTTCGTACCATCTCGTCGAAGGCGACGGTGACGGACTCGGTTGCGATGTCGCCGTCGGCACTCGCATCGAGTTCCGGCGGGTCGTACGCCTTGACCCAGGCATCCGAGAACATCCACTGGGTCCGTGCTCCCGACGAGTCCTCAACCGTCACGGTGAGTTCCTTGCGGCCTTCGTCGAGTTTGCCTTCCTCGATGGCGAGGCGCCAATCTGTCAGCTGGGTTTCACCGGGCGTAATCCCGCGTTCGAGCTCCAAGTCGCCGTAGGCCGGTTGTCCCCAGCGTTGTCCGCCCTGTCCATCCGTCTCGGAGTACCGCCTCGGGAGAGCGAGCGCCCGAACACCGACGATATCGACACCGTTGAGTGAGACTGTAACGCGAGCTGCCCCGCCCTGGCCGTTTTGCTCGCTGTCGGGCCGTGGCATCGTGGATGCTGCCTCGGCGTCCGAACCGACGCCGACGAACGCTGCCGTGCCACTGGCTCGCATCACTCGTCGATGTTCGTCGCCGGAATCCATACTCACGTCACCCCATCGATGTTCGTCAACTGAAATGGAGACCGAATACTCGGTGTTCCCATCGCGGCCTCAAACCTCCTCTCGCTCCATCCTATCGAAGGCGATAGTGGCCGACTCGGTTGCGATATCGCCGTCGGCACTCGCGTCGAGTTCCGGCGGTTCGTACTCCTTGACCCAAGCATCCGAGAACGTCCACTGAAATTGTGGGGTACCTTCCTCATCTTGGAGAACCACCGCAATCTCCTTTCGTCCCTCGTCGGCTTTGCCTTCCTCGATGGCGACGCGCCAGTCAACCAAGTGAGTTGCGCCGGGTTTGATTCCACGCTCCATGGTCAGGTCGTCAAAACTGGTCTGTCCGATTCGCTTCCGACCCTCTGGCCCCGTATCGACCTCAGAGTAACGCCTGGGAAGATCGATTCGACGAAACCCGGCGACTTCGACACCGTCGATTTGAACTTCAAATCGGCCCGCTCTCATGGGTCCGTGTCTATCCGGCATTCTACGCCCCTCCGTATCCCGCCGCTCGGTTGTAGACGGCCATGTGATTGGTCACCTCGGCTTCGGTGATGGACGGCCCATCGACGTCGATTGTGGCCGAATCCCGAACCGTCTCCGAGAGCCACAGGTTCTCTTGGTCCTCGTCTGGTAACACGACGGGGTCAGCCTCAAACGACGGTGTAACCACATCCGAACACCCGGCCGTGCTTGATGCTACAATAACTGTTGCTGTGATGAATCCCCGCCTCGAAATCGGTGTGGTCCTTGTTCCCTCACCACTCATGAGTTTTATAATACAATTAATATATAATAATCTTTCCCACCATTTTGCAAAATACACACGTCCCGCTGTGGACCTGAGTGAGCGATTCACCAGCACCTGCGGTATCGCTTCTCGCTGCATAAACCCTGAAGACCCAGTGCTGCATGCGTTAGCCGTGTTTGAAGACCGTCTGCAGAACGCATCCACGTTTATACTGCCGGCGGCCCTACCCAAACCAGTGAGGTATCCATGACCGGAACACAGGGAGCGCGGGTGCTCACCGTGTCGTGTTCCGCCGACGGTCCGACGGCCGCTATCGAAGGCGAGGGGTCGTTTGCCGTGCTCACGGCGACGGATGCGGCCGGGGCGCTGACTCGACTCGACGAGGCCGACTGTGTAGTGGTGGTCGACGATGCGGACCTCGACGCGGTCGGGGTGCTGAAGACGGTTCGGGAACGCGACACCGAAATTCCCGTCGTCGTCGTGGCGGACGACGAGACGGTCGCCAGCCGAGCGGTCGCCGCCGGCGTCGACGAGTTCGTACCGAAGACGACGTCCGACGCCGAGCGCCGACTGCTCGAGCGACTCCGTGCGGCACTGGAGGGGGCGCCGCCGCTCCGGACCGACGGCGCCGCTCGCATGCCCATCGAGAACCTCGGCGTGCGCGAGGAACTCCGACTGAAGGAGCGGGCCATCGACGAGGCGCCGGTCGGCGTCACCATCGCCGACGCCGACCGCCCAGACGAGCCGATGGTGTACATCAACGACGCCTTCGAGCGGCTGACGGGCTACCCCAAAGAGCGCGTCGTCGGCCGCAACTGTCGGTTCCTGCAGGGTGATGACTCCGACCCCGAGGCCGTCGCCGCGATGCGGGAGGCGGTCGATTCGGGCTCTTCGGTGTCCGTCGAGTTGCTCAACTATCGGAAGGACGGCGAGCCGTTCTGGAACCGTGTCGACATCGCACCGGTCCACGGCGCCGACGGCGAGGTGTCGCACTTCGTCGGGTTCCAGACTGACATCACCGAGCGCAAGGAAGCCGAGATGGAGTTGAAGCGCGAACGGCGGAACCTCGAACACCTACTGGCTCGCATCAACGGCCTTCTCAAGGACGTGACGCGGGAACTCGTCGGGTCGGAGCGACGCGCCGAGGTCGAACGGGGCGTCTGTGACAGCGTCGCGGCCGTCGACACTTACGAATTCGCGTGGATCGGTGTCCCCGACCGCTCCAGCGACACCCTCGCGGCGACGGCGTCGGCCGGCGAGTGGGCGGTCCGAACCGACGACCTCGGCGTCGACCTCGCGGCGTCGGACCTCCTTCCGGCAGCCATCGCCTACGAGACCGGCGAGTTGCAGGTCGTCACCGACCGGGCGGAACTGACGGCCATCGCCGAGCAGTCGCCGTGGATGGACGCCGAGGTGGTCCGTGGCATCGCCGCCGTCCCGCTCGTCTACGGCGAGACGACCTACGGCGTCCTGTCGCTGTACACGACGGAGGAGGCGGCGCTGAACGAACACGAACGGGTCGTCCTCGAAGCCATCGGTCGGGCGGCGGCGACGGCGTTGAACGCCTTGGAGCGCGGCCGCATGCTCGCGACCGACAGCGTCCGACAACTCGACGTCGAAACCACCGACGAGGGGCTGTTCTTCGTCGACCTCTCGGAACGGACCGGCTGTTCGCTCACCTACAACGGTTCGGTGTACCGCGAGGACGGCTCCGTGCTGATGTTCTTCCGGTCGGACGGCGACGCGGCGGCCATCCTCGATACCGTCGAGCGATACCCACACATCGCGTCGGCGGAGGTGATACACGAACACGGCGGTGAGACGCTGTTCGAGTTCGCCGTCACCAACGACTCCCTGCCGGCGACGCTGGCCGAACGTGGCGTGCGAATCTGCGAAATCGGCGTCGTCGACGGCGTCGCCACCATCGAACTCGAACTGCCGAGCGAGGGCGACGTCCGGGCCATCGCCGACCTCCTCTCGGAGCGGTACCCGGAGACTGACATCGTCGCCCAACGCGAGCGGGAGCGGCCGCCGTCGACGCGACAGGCGTTCGTCGCCGACGTGGAGGACCGACTGACCGAACGGCAGTTGACGGCGCTGCAGAAAGCCCACGTCAGCGGCTTCTACGAGTGGGACCGTCCGGTCACGGGCGATACGCTCGCGGAATCGATGGGTATCGGACGGGCGACGTACCACCAGCACCTCCGGGCGGCCGAGCGGAAACTCATCGAGGCCTTCTTCGAGCGGTAGTTCTACGTCCACCAGACGCCTTCCCGGCGGTCCATCCACGTCACGACGGCGACGTGCGGAAGGGTGAGAACGGCGATGAAGACGAGATACACTGCGGCGACCGACGCCGGCGAGGTGGGCGTGACGGGGACGAATACCGCGAAACCGACGAGGAAGACGAGCGCCAGCGCGGTCAGCGGGGTGGCCTCCCGGGCGAACCGCCCGAGGAGTTTTCGGGTGTCGACAGCCGAGTCGCCGTCGACAGCGACAACTCTGATGACGTGTCGGAGGGCATGCCAGACGCAAAAGTAGACGCCGATGGCGACCAGCGGCGGCACCGTCAGGAAGAACAGCCACAGCAGCGCCGTCTCGCCGGCGTCGACCCGCCAACTGCGGCCGCTTCCGCGACGGTAGCCGACGAGCAACACGCCGACGGTGACCGCGAGGAAGACGCTTCCGCCGACGAGGCGTGTCGTCTCGGCGAACAGCCACGCCGTCGAGAGGTCGGAGCCGAACAGTCCGACCCACGCGTCGACGACGGTTCGGTATCTGTCGGGAAACGCCAACAGCGGAACGAACATCGGGAGGCCGCCGCGGACGAACCCGGTCGCCGCCCGAAGCCCCGTCGAGTCGAGGTGGTCGGCGTCGACGAAGACGACCAGCGCGTGCACGTCGCCCTGCCCCCAGTGGAACCACGTTATCGCGATGAACGACGCCGCGGCGACCAGCGGTTCGAGGAGCCACAGCACCGCGTAGGCGCCGCCGACAACCGCATAGAGAACACCGACGACGACCATCGATGACGGCAGCGAGCGGTCGTCATCGATTCGCGCCGGAACGAGGTAGTCGACCGCGCCGTGGGGGAGTCCGAAGAGGACGACGCTCGCCGCCAGCGGGAGGTATCTGAGGGTGGGGCCGACCGTGACGCCGAGCAGCCGTCCGACCGTCGCGCCCACGACGAACAGGGCACAAATCGTCCACGCCGGGCGAGTGGCGAGGCGGTCGTACATCGCACGAAACGCTGGCGTCGGTTGGTCGACGGTCACGCCCATCGGTCGACCACCCACCGGAACAGGACCAGCCCTTGGACGACGAAGAGGTTCGTCACGAGGAAGAACAGCGCCTCCTCGATTGGCAGGCCGAAGAGCGCGATGCCGGTCGTATAGGTCGGCGAGATGTGCCAGATGCCGGTCGCCAGCGCGATGCGGTCGATTATCCAGAGATACACCGTCGGCACGGCGACGCCGAGGGCGACGGTGCGGCGCTGATACAGCAACTGCGGGAGGCCGACGACCCACTGGATGAACAGGACGGGCGCCGCCCACGCGAGGATGGCGCCGAGATAGAACGTCCCGGCGGTCGTGAGCAACACGGCTCCCACGAGGCCGACGGCGACGGCAGCGACGCCACCGAGCACTCGCGGTGTACGCTCGAAACGGCTGAGAGTAAGCCACCGCTCCCCGTCTTCGCGTCCGAGTGCGTCGGCTTCGGGCCAGCCGCGACGGAGCGTCAACTGGCCGAGCCACAGCGCGGTGAGAATCGGCTGGAGGAGGAAGAACGCGTACTCTCCGAGCGGCGCGAGGCCGAGGTGGACGAACGTCTGGCCCTCGCCGTAGCCCCAGACGCCGCGGGCGATGAGGTAGTTGTCCCACGGCGTCGTGTAGATGACGGCGACGAGGGTGACGACGGCGACGCCGCTCCAGTAGACCGGTCGGCCGACCGACCACACCGTCGGCCGGGTCGTCCGCGTGCGGGTCACTGTCGCCGCGGCCAAAAGCACCGCCACGACCGGCAGGAGGAACGCGAAGTGAAACTGCGCGTAAGTGGGGGCGCTCATGGTCCCACCGCTCCGTATGCTCGCCTGTCGGTCGCGTCGGTTCGTCGGTTAGTCCTCGTCATCGAATCGGTGGTGATGCCGGGCCGGTCCCGGGATTCGTCGTCGCTACCGTTCCGTGTCAGTCGTCGGCGGGCTGGGCCGTCGAACCGGCGAGGTCGCCCGCGGCGTCGAGCACCTCACGGCTCGACAGCAGGATGATACCGAAGCCGACCTTCGCGACGAGGTCCAACACCATGAAGCCGGCCGTCTCGCTGTAGAGGCCGATGGTGCCGAGGCCTTCGGTGCCGAGTATCCACCACACCGGATACACCAGCCAGACGACGACGATGAGGTTCCGGAGGATGTTGAACGTCGATTGGGCGTCCTCCGAGAGGCGGTTGGCCTCCTCGGTCAGCGTGCCGAACAGGAAGTACAGCAACACCAGCAGGAAGCCGGTGGAGACGCCCCACCAGATGAGGCGGTCACCGACGGGGCCGAGCAACGCGCCGGTCGTCGACAGCGTCGCCACCGCGCCCGTGCCGATCATCAGCGCGTCGAGACCCACGAGCGTGGCAATCTGGTTGCGGTTCGCCCCGGCAAGCAGTCCGAGGTCGATGAGGAGCAACGGCGTCGTGAACAGCCAGTCGGTGTATCGCGCCCAGTAGATGGGTATCTCCTCGCCGGCGACGGTCACTGTCGTCAACCCGAAGCCTAACGCCATCATCAGGTAGTTGACGAAGGCGATGGCGGTGATGAATATCGTCACGATGTAGAACTCCTGTCGGCGTCTGTTCTCCTCACCCCAGCCGCGGGCGATGAAGTACAGCATGCCGAGGAACATTCCTGCCGTGCCTATCCACAGCCATAGTGCTTCGCTGCCTGGGTCTGCCATGGTACGTCTTACCCTACGAACCGACGGGTGTTGAAAAGTATACCAAACTAGTTTGGGAACTATGGCAACTATTTCCACCCTCTTCCGTGGACGCGCTGGATTCGAGACCCCGTTTATTTGATGAGATGGCGGCTTCGAGGGCACCTACCGCAGGTAGCGCCGGAGCCGTTCGGGCACTGTCCCTACGACGGGTCGCCGCGGCGCTCTTGAGCCACTCCCGTCGCGTTTGCTCACGTGCCACAGTAACAATCTACAGGAAGATGTCGACAAAAGATAGGAGTTCAACATGTAAACCGACGCAATAGGTATGAACCCGCCGGAGTTTCGCCCGACGATCGCTACCCACCGAGGACGGAATCGAGTCGAGCGGCGACATCGTCGACGGCCGTCCGACCCTCGTCGATGTGCTCATACAGGCTCAGGAAACCGTGAATCTGGGCCTCGTAGTGGCGGTGTTCGACGGGGACGCCGTCGGCTTCCAGTCGGGTGGCGTAGGCGGTCCCCTCGTCGCGCAGCACGTCGAATCCGGCGGTGACGACCGTCGCCGGCGGCAGCCCCGAGAGGTCACGCGCACGGAGCGGGAAGGCGTAGTCGTTGCCGACATCCGCCTCGCGGGTGAGGTACTGTTCGAGATACGCCTCGACGCCACTCATTTCGAGGAAGTAGCCCGACGCGTTCTCGTCGTAGGAGTCGAACCAGCGGACCGACGGGGGGTTGACGGCGGGGTAGACGAGCAGTTGGTGGGTGAGGTCGGGGCCATCGCGGTCCCGGGCGGCCAGCGTCACCGCCGCAGTGAGGTTGCCGCCGGCGCTGTCGCCACCGACGGCCACCCGGTCGGGGTCGCCACCGAGGGATTCGGCGTGTTCTGCAGCCCACTCCGTGGCGGCATAACAGTCCTCGAACCCTGCTGGGAAGGGGTGTTCCGGCGCCCGGCGGTAGTCGACGGAAACGACGATACAGTCAGCGCGGTTGGCGAACAGCCGGCACAGGCCGTCGTAGGCGTCCAGCGACCCGCGACTCCAGCCGCCGCCGTGGAAGAACACCAACACCGGCCTCGCTCCCGAGGTGTCGGGTTTCGGTTCGTAGATGCGGACCGGAACCGGCTCCTCGGGCCCTCGGAGTTCGAGGTCGGTGACGGCGTCGACCGGTTCGGCCTCCTCGACGGTGAACAGTTCGTCCAGCAACGCCCGCCCGGTCGCCACCGACAGCGTCTCTGTCGGCGGCGAGACGCCCGCCTCGAACCCGGCGAGCAGTTCGGCTACCTGCGGGTCCAACTCCGCCGCTCGGTCGGTCATCGCGACACCCCTGTAACCGTGCTACCGTCGTAGCGGGCGGGCGAGAGACCTGTCAGCGTGTCCTGCAGCTGTGACATACCTACCCATAGGAGACGGGAGTATCAAAAACGGGGGGTTGGCATGTGAACTGTCGTCCGCTCAGGGCTTCTCGTCGATGTGTTCCATCGCCTCGACGAGACTCCGGATGAGTTTCTTCTCGCCGCGGCGCATGTTCTTCGAGACCGCGGTCGTCGAGACGTCGAACTCCTCGGCCAGCGTCGACAGCGTGGCATCCCTTGGCGTCTCGAAGTAGCCCGACTCGGCGGCCCGCTGGATGGTTTCGGCTTCGACGTCCGAAAGCGACCGGCAGGCGTCGAGCAGTTCGCCGGCCGGTTCGATGTTGCCCAGCACGTCGAACAGCCGGTCGAGTTCGAGGTCCCGTCGCTGTTCGACCTGAAAGTCGTTGTTGGTGTCGAGTGCGTACAGCGTCTCGTCGGCGGTGCCGCCGTCGTCGAAGCCGACCTGCCACAGTTCGTGGCCGTCGCGGATGCGGAACGGCCCCGTGATGTAGCCGCCGCGGTCGTGGATGACCGACATCGCGTCGGTCTGTTCGATGACCGTCCGGATGACTGCGCTGTCGCCCTTCCGGGTGAACAGTTGGTACTCGTTCATGTTGTCGTGCTCGCGCAGCGCCGCCAGGCCGTTGTCGAGTGCGCCGCGGTCGGCCCCGTCGACGAGCAGCCGGGTCTCTAACTCCTCTTGGGCCGCGTCGAGTTGCCAGTGCATCGTCGAGAACGCCACCTCGTGGTCCGCGGTCGTGTCGATGAAGGGGCAGTCGTACTGCTCCATCTCCATGGTGACGTCTATCATCGGCCCGGAGTTTCTCCTCCAGTGGCATAACTGTTTGTCACGGTTTTTGACTCTCGACCGCGTGTCACGGGGGCTTTAGCCGTGGAACACCTCGTGCCGCTATGGACCCGGACGACAACCACCGAAACTGGGCCGAGCGCTCCGGGGAATTCTCACCCGAGTACTACGCACAAATCGGCCCAAACGAGGTCAGCGAAACGCTCCGTGAGGTGTTCGAGCACTACGTTTCAGAGAACGCCGCCGTCTTGGAAATCGGCTGCAGTTCCGGCCGCCACCTTGAACACCTCCGGCAGGCCGGCTACGAGAACCTCACCGGCATCGACCTCAACGACGAATCGTTCGACATCATGGCCGAGCACTACCCGGCCCTCGCCGAGAGTGGCACCTTCCACACCGGCGCAATCGAGGATATCGTCCCAGAGATGGCCGACGGCGCCTTCGACGTGATTTACTCGGTGGAGACCCTCCAGCACGTCCACCCGGACGATGAGTGGGTATTCGAGGAACTCATGCGGGTCACCGACGACCTGCTCATCACGGCCGAAAACGAGGGGAACAGTCCGAAACGCGGCCGGGACGGTTCGACGGTGAGTTACGTCAACGACGACTTTCCGTTGTATCACCGCGACTGGAAGGCGGTGTTCTCGGAGTTGGGCCTCGCACAGTTACTGCGCGAGGGTGGGAAACGGGATACGGTTCGGGTGTTCCGGGTCGTCTGAGAGCGGTCACAGCAAGGAGGATGCTCACGGTTTTAGTCGCGGGGGGACCCCGACTGGGTCTCCGTTTCTCCCATCACGTCGCCGTCGTAGACGACGCCGCGTTCGCCGTCGACGGTGACGGTTCTGCCTCCCTTCAGTCGCTCCGATGCCGAATCGATTGCCACCATCGGAACGCCGAGTTCGCGGGCGACGATGGCCGGATAGCCGGTCATCTCGGGGTCGGTGGCGACGATGGCGGCGACCCGGTCTACGTCGCCGGTGAACTCGGCGTCGAAGCCGGCCGGTAAGACGAGGACGCCGTCGGCCGGAATCCCCGCGAGGTCGCCGTCGGAGAGTCGGACGACGGGGCCGGCCGCCCGGCCGCTAACGATTGACTTCCCCGTCGCCACCGGCTCGGTGACGGTGTGGACCTTCAGGGTGTTCGTCGCGTTCGTCCCGCGCATCTCCGACATCATCCCCGAGAGGACGACGATGGTGTCGCCGCTCTCGGCGAGGCCGGAGTCGAGGGCGGTGTCGACGGCGCGTTCGAGCACTTCGTCGATATCTGCGGCGGGTGGGGCCGAGTGTGGGTCGACACCGCAGGAGACCGCGAGCTGTCGGCGGACGCGCTCGTTGGGCGTCGTCGCGATGATGGGGACGCCGGGTCGGAACTTGGCGATGCGACGGACGGTGTAGCCGGATTCGGAGACGGCGACGATGGCCGAGGCGTCGACGTCGGCGGCGAGATACCGCGCCGACCGCGCCAGCGCCTCGGTCCGAGAGCCGGCTCTGGCCGTCGGAATCCGCTGCTCGCGGCTCTCGTCGTACTCCTCGCTGGCCTCGATTTCCCGGACGATGCGTGCCATCGTCTCCACGACCTCGACGGGGTGGTCACCGATTGCGGTCTCCGCCGACAGCATCACGGCGTCGGTGCCGTCCAACACCGCGTTGGCGACGTCGGAGGCCTCCGCTCGCGTTGGCCGCGAGGCGTGAACCATCGAATCGAGCATCTCGGTGGCGGTGATGACCGGAACGCCCGCCTCCATACACCGGCGGACGATTCGCTTCTGGATGAGGGGGACGGCTTCCAGTGGACACTCCACGCCGAGGTCACCGCGGGCGACCATCACGCCGTCGGCGGCGTCGACGACCTCCTCGACGTTCTCGACGGTGACCGCCCGTTCGATTTTCGCGACGACGTCGATGTCACCGCCTCCGGCGTCGTCTACGGCGTCGACGACGGTGTACACGTCGTCGGCGTCGCGGACGAAGGAGGCGGCGACGAAGTCGACCTCGTGTTCGGCGGCCACCTCGATTTCCCTGCGGTCGGCCTTCCGGACGATGTCGAGCCCGAAGTCGACGCCCGGCGCGATGACGCTCTTGTTCGCGCCGAGTCGCCCGCCCGAATCGACGGTCGTGACGACGGTTTCGCCGTCGATTCCGGTCACCGTCGCCTCGATGCGGCCGTCGTCGAGGAGTACTGTATCACCCAAACCGACGGCGGCGATGGAGTGGTTGAGACCGACGGTCTCCGTCGTGGCCGTCGTCCCCTCGGCGAACCGGAGTTCCGACCCCGTCGCTATTTCGATGGGGTCGTCGATACCGGCGGTCCGGACTTCCGGGCCGCGGAGGTCGAGCATCGTCGCAAGCGGGTCCTCGCGGTCGGCGGCCACCGATTGCACCCGCTCGATTCGCGTGGCGCGCTCGGCGGTGGTGCCGTGGCTGGCGTTCAACCGCGCGACCGACATTCCGGCGTCAGCGAGGTCCCGAATCGTCGCCCGGTCGCTTGACGCCGGGCCGAGCGTACAGACGATTTTGGCGTTCCGCATGCCTCACTCGTCGGTTCGAGGGGAGAAAAAGTGCGGCGCCGGTTTAGGCGTATGATTCGATGAGCGAGCGGAGTTGGTCTTCGCCCTGGACGCCGACGATTTCCTCGACCTGCTCGCCGTCGGCAAAGAGGACGAGCGTGGGGACGCCACGGACGCCGTAGGCGGCCGCCAACTGCTGGTTCGCGTCCACGTCGACTTTCGCGACCGCGGCGTCGGTCTCGGCGGCGAGCGTTTCGACGACGGGTTCGAGCATCTGACAGGGACCACACCAGTCGGCGTAGAAGTCCGTCAGGACCACGTCCTGCTCGGCTACGAGGTCGTTCAGCTCGTTCGTGTTTCCGATGTGGACGGGGTCCGTCGGCGCGGCCGACCCGGCGTCGGACGTCGTTTCGGTTGTCATCACTCCCCCGTATGAGCCGTCAGTAATTAAGAGTTTTGGACAAAGCAGACAATACTGTTTTCGCGAGGCTCATTTCCCTTCCGAGCGTGGCCCAGGGTAGATGTCGACGGAAAAGCAATGCCCGGACTGTGCGGAACCGCTCGAACAGATGGAACTACAGGGAACGGACGCACTCGGGGACCTATCTATTGTCTCGGAAGGGTCAGACGAGGGCTTTCTCGGGAGTTTTCGCGCCGACGAGATTCTGACGCCCGTTCCGTACGTCTGCCCGGAGTGTGGACGGACACTGCTGTATGCGGAGTAGGGTGAGTTCTCCCCGCCCCCTCGCGTTCCACGGCTCCGACGACGCCTTCGGCGTTAGCTTTCGGCCGACGGCACGGCCATCTCGCCTTCCTCGTATTTGTTCTCGAACTCCTGTATGAGTTGGCCCATCTTCGCGTACCAGTCGTTCAACATTCGCTGCATGTCGTCGGTAATCTTCTCGGAGTCCGTCGGGAAGTAGACGTGGTAGTAGCCGCCCTGGTCGTAGTTGACTTGCTCTTTCTGGATGAAACCGGTCTGGAGCAGTCGCTGAACCGAGCGGTAGGCGGTCGAACGTTCGCGGTCGACCGCTTCGGCGATTTCGTCCACTGTGAGCGGTTCCGCGGCGTCGACGAGTGCCTGAAAGCACTCCCTGTCGAGCTGTTTGAGACCGTGGAAACACTCGAGGAGTCCTTCACACTCCATGTCCTGCTGGAGTTGTTCGGACATCGAATCTGGCATTTGTATCGTCAGTCGGTAGGCACTACGTAGTTAAAAGACTTGTGTAGATATTACACAATCCTGTGCTCGATGGGTCGCAAGCGGGCGTTTTCCGAAGTGGGTCACCCCAGAAGCGCTATCGCGGCCATCGCCCCGTAGCCTGCGACGAAGGCGATACCGAAGGAGGCGACCCACGCGCCGACCGTCAGGAGGATTTTCCGAGCGCTGACGCTGCCCCACCCGCCGACCGCCGCGCCGCTGCCGATTATCGCGCTCACGACGATTTCGTTGAACGAGACGGGGACGCCCAACAGCACGGCGAGTTGGGCGATAAGAAACGACGGGACGAGCGCGGCGATGGAGCGTCGCGGCCCCAGCGAGGAGTAGTCCTGTGCGAGCGATTTAATCATCCGCGGCGCACCGGTCCACGAGCCGACGAGGATGCCGGCGCCACCGCCGACCAACACGACGAACGGCGAAATCATCCCCACGTCGTCGAGCAGCGGCAACAGGGGACCGACCGCGAGGCCGACCTGACTGCCACCCGCCGAGAAGGCCACGAGCGACCCGAACGCCAACAGCACACGTCTGAGTCCGCCCGCCTCGTCCCGCCGGATGTCGGCGTAAACGAGCGTGGCGACGGCGACTGCGACGGCAACCGACAACACGATTGGTGCGGTCCAGTGGTCGATTCCCGAGAGTCGCTGTCCGGCACCGACCAACGACCCGGGCGTTCCGTCGGGGCCGAGCAGCACGAACTCGACGTTGGCGAGGACGGCACCGACACCGCCCGCGAGCATCGCGACGCTCAGGCGCTCGGGCACGTCCGACCGGGGGAGTACGCTCGCGATACCGTAGGCCATCCCGCCGCCGACGAAGGGTGTCAGCAGCCAGACGGCGCCGATTTGCTGGTATTTCGGCCACACCGGCGTCCCGCCAAGGGCGAAGCCGACGCCGATGACCGACCCCGTGACGGTAAAGGCCGTCGCGATGGGGTAGCCAGTCTTGATACCGATGGCCATCAGTCCGGCACCGATGAACAACACGACGATGACGGCCGTCGCGGGCAGGGTGATGCCGCCGATGAGGCCGCGACCGACGGCCTCGGAGACGTTCGCTCCCTGTGTCACGGCGCCGGCAAAGCCGAAGATGCCGACGACGAACGCGGCTCGCATCGTCGTGATGACGTTCGCGCCGACCGCCGGCGCGAAGGGGGTCGCACCGCTGGAGCCGGCGCCGATGACCCACGCCATGAACAGACTCGCGAAGCCGGCGACGACGAAGAGGATAATGATGGAGGATTCCATGTAGTGTAGAAACGAATCCGAAACGGGGTGTCAGTCGTCGGCCGGGGCCGTAGCGGCGGCGTCAGTCGTTCGACTCCGCCAGACGCCCTGTGCGTACGCGCCGACGAACATGCCGGCCAGCGCCCACAGAATGGTCACGTTGCCGACGCCGAGGCTGGCGTAGGCGGCACCGGGACAGATACCTGACAGCCCCCAGCCGACGCCGAAGATGGCGCCGCCGATGACGACGTTCTTGTCGAAGGGCTTCAGGCGTCGCTCGTAGCGGTCACCGGTCAGCGGTGCGGTGTCCCGGATTCGTGGCATCACCGCGAAGGCGATGCCGCTGACGATGGCCGCGCCGAACATGACGAACACCAGTCCGAGGTCCTCGAACTGGAGGAAGTTCAACACGACCTCCGGTCGCGCCATGTGGCTGAAGCCGAGCCCGAACCCGAATATCAGGCCGCCGACGAGTATCAGCGGCTTGAACAGCGGATGTCGGTCCGCCATTACGGGCTCACCCCCAGCGCCGCGACGAGTTGTGCCGTCCCGATGGCGACTAAGATGAACGTCACCACGCCGACGATGGACGTCTTCGACGCCGAACCGACGCCGCAGACGCCGTGGCCGGACGTACACCCTTTGCCGACTCGGGTACCGATGCCGACCAGGATGCCACCGAAGAACAGCCGCCAGGGCTGTACGTCGGTCAACCACAGTGTCACGCCGGCGACTTCATACAGTTGGCCGGTGGTACCGGGCTCGTACAGCGACGTCGTGATGACGCCGGATTGGACCGTCGCCGCGAACAGCGCCGCTCCGAGGATGATACCGACCGTGAACACGACGCGCCAATCCCGGGAGGCGACGTACTGCTGGAACCGCGATTGGTCCGAGACGTACGAGAGCGTCGATTCGAGGAACGTGCTCGCACCGGCTGGAATGCCCGTCCCGAGATAAATTACGACCGCTCCGAGACCGACCAGCAGCCCACCGACGGCGTAGCGACTGACCCCGTTGGGGAACAGCTCGGCGGCCGATTGGAGTACGAGTAGGTCAGTCACCATCGGCGGTGTTAGTCACCCGCGAGGGATTCCTGGCTCGCGGCGCAGTTGTTCGGCCCGAGTTCGAGGGTGAACGCTTCCTCGTCGTCGACGGTGTTCTGTCCGAGGTTCGTCGCGATGATGTCCTCGTAGTTGGCCGGACGCGGCGGCATATCCGAGAGGATGAGTTCGACGAAGTCGTCTTCGTCCATGGTGAGCGCATCCATCTCCTCGACGAGGTCGCCGACGGGGGCAGTGTAGGTGCCGTCGTCGGCCGGTTCGGCGGCGTCGCTGAAGTGAGCGCCACCGATTAGCGTGTCGTCGGGCAGGGTGAGGACGCGCTCTTGAAGCGACTCGTACAGCATGCGTGCGGCTTCGGGCGCGCCGTCGTCGCCCTCTTCGAGGTCGGGGCGGGCGACGCTCTCGATGAAGAGGCCGTCGCCGGTGGCCAGAAGCGAGTCGTCGACGAGATACGAGGTCATGCCCGTCGTGTGGCCGGGTGTGAAGACGGTCTCGATGGTGGCGTCGCCGACTTCGAAGGTGTCGCCGTCTTCGGTGGTCGTCAGTTCGTCGGCGTAGGTGACGCCCCGTGCGACCGCGGCCTCCGGGATGACGCCTTCGACGCCCTCGGCGTCGAGGTCGCGCAGTCCGGAGATGTGGTCGGCGTGGATGTGGGTGTCGAAGGCGTACTGCAGGTCGACGCCCAGTTCCTCGGCGTCTTCGAGGTAGCGGTCGGTGAAGGCACGCAGCGGGTCGATGACGGCGGCTTCGCCGTCGTCGTAGAGGAAGTACCCGAGACAGCCCGAGGAGGGCCGCTGGTACTGCAGGAGCGTGCCGGCGCCGTCGTAGTCGGTGACTTCGACGGCCTCGTAGATGCGAGCCCAGCCGTTCATGCCGTCTTCGAGGTGGTTGACCTCGTAGCCGCGTTCGGCGAGAGTGCCCGCGACGAACTCGCTTGCGCCGCCCTTCGCACAGAGGACGGTCACTTCGCGGTCATCGGGAATCGCTTCGAGGATGTCCTCGTCGATTTCCTCATCGAGGAACTCGAAGTAGGGGACGTTGATGGTGGTGACGTTGTCGTCGTCGATGTGCCATTCGTCGTAATCGGCTTCCATGCGAGCGTCGAGGATAGTGATGTCCTCGCCGGAGTCGATTCGCCCCTTCAGCGTTTCGGGGGTAATCGAGTCGACCGGTTCGTCCGGGGTCGGGAAGTCTTCGGCGTTCATGTCGTACATGCTTCCTTACTGGGTGGACGTACTAAAGAGTTTGCATAGTAGTTCATATATGGCACAATACAGTAGCTGGATGGACTCCGAAATCACATCGGAAATGGGTGCGTAAGCGCGCATATGCGATGATTAATCGAGTAGCTGTGTGGCGGACGGTTGTTTGAGGATAGTGCAAGAACCGATATTCTTTTATCCCTGGCTCCTATATTGTGCGATAGCTCCAATACAGAACACGGAGTGAAGAAACAACAATGAGTGCAGAATTCGACATCTCACAGACGCTCGACGTGAAAGGTGCATCGTGTCCCATGCCGGTCGTGAAGACGAAGCAAGCTATCGACGACCTCGCCGAGGGCGAGGTGCTGGAAGTGCTGGCGACCGACTCCGGCAGCATGAGCGACCTCGATGGCTGGGCAACAGGAACCGACGGCGTCGAACTCCTCGAACAGGTCGAGGACGGCGACGTGTACAAACACTACGTCGAGAAGACCGCGTAAAATGAGTACTGACACGCCCGCGTCGTCGGCCGACAGCGAGCCGTTGACCGAAGCGGAGCTCCAGGCCCGCATCGAGGAACTGGAGGACAAAGTCGCCACGCTGGAAACCGACACCGCCGACGACACCAAGAAGATGACAATCGTCGCCACACAGGGGACCTTCGACATGGCGTACCCGCCGCTCATCCTCGCGTCGACGGCCGCCGCCTTCGGCTGGGACGTCGTCGTCTTCCACACGTTCTGGGGACTGGACATCCTCCACGAGGAGAAGTCCAAGGACCTGAAACTCTCCGCTGTCGGCAACCCGAGCATGCCGATGCCGAACGCCCTCGCGGCGCTCCCGGGGATGGACAGCATGGCGACGAAGATGATGGAAAAGCGCATCTCCGACAACGGCACCGCCACCATCGAAGAGCTCATCGAGCTCTCGATAGACCAGGGCGTCGAACTGCAGGCCTGTCAGATGACCATCGAACTGATGGAGTACGACGAGGACGACTTCTACGACGACGTGACCGTCGGCGTCGGCGCCGCCACCGCTCTCCAGCACATGGCGGAGTCGGACATCCAACTGCTGGTCTAACGACGTCCCCGGTATCTGAACGAGTTCTACCCTAGACAGCGAATCAGTTTAGGAAGTCGAACGAGAGACTCACGCGAGAGTAATCGTACCGGTCTCATCTTCGATACGAATGGTCGTACCGAACGCCGCAGAGCGCTCAGCGACGGTTCTGAGAATATCGCGTGCCGCTTGGCCGGTGGCGAGAGTCGGCGTTCCGCGCTGTGGAACGGGCGCACGTGGCTGTAGGGTACACGGATAGAGCGTTACGTCAGTAAGGGTCCCATTCGCTGCAAACTCACACCGTGGAACGAACGACATCCAGTTGTCCGCGTCGTGGGCGACCGTCGAAGCCGTCTCTTGGCCAGCAGACGACCCACGAACATTTGGTACGGTGGATTCGACGGGTTGGTCGATGGATTCCGGGATCCGATGGATCGCCTCCTCTTGAAAGAAGAAGTTCCCGAGCGAATAGAAAATCGGCCGCTCTTGGTGGAGTTCGACTCCACGGAGGGCGTGTGGTCCCGTCACGACGACTGCATCGGCACCTGTCTCGACACACTCGTGGGCGACTCGCTGGAGGAATTTGGGCGTTTCACTCGTGTTGCGGTTCCCATCTCTAGCCTGGTGGACGTGCAGAGCTACAATTACCCAATCGGCGGCGGCATCCGCATCACCGATTCCACCGAGGAGTGCCTCACGGTCTCGCTCGTGAACGGAGTGATATATGCCGGGTGGCTGTTGCTCCGTTGCCGGAGCACACCGCATCTGCATGAAGTAGTACGCGTCGTCCGTTCGCCAGTCGGGGTTTTCGCGCCGAAGCCACTCTCCTTTGATTTGGTCGATTCCGGTCCGCTCAGCAATCGTCTGAAGTTGGTCAAGATGCTCGGGCAGCATCCGATACGTCCACTCCACGTGGAGCGGATTGACTCCACACTCGCCATCGAACCTAGACGTGGAAACGCCCGCCTCTCCACCAGGGGGAACACTTGTCGTCGCATTGAGGAGCCCCACGCGCCCCGCTTCCGTGTCCAAATACGCTGGAGACCGTGCCTCTGTCAAGTCTCGCCCGATACCTGCGAAGGGTACGTCTCGCGTATGCATCGCAGAGAGCGTGCTCCGAACCCCCGTCGCTCCGAAATCGAGGGCGTGATTCGAGGCTGCCGTGAATAGGTTCACTCCCATGTTGACCAGTTCGTCGAGAATAGAGGGGTCGGAACCCATGATGGCTCCCGGAAACGGTGCGAGATACTGGTACTGGTCGGTTTCCTGTCGGAGCGAGGCGTGGGGTGTACCTTCGGTCACCAAGACTGGTTCGACCTGCGTCACCGCAGCATCGGCGGCACGGAGAACGTCGAGAAGGGCGCCAAATCCATCTCTCTCACTTTCGAGAGCAGATACTGAGTTAGCGAGAATTGCGTCTCCCGTAGCAGCAAACGTAAACGAGTCAGACGCCATGGCTGGTAATCTCCCAGGTTTCACTTGAGTTCTGCTGACTCAGAGCTCATCTACTCGTGTGGTTGCTCCGCGGTCCGGTGACGGTTCGAATGTAAACCTTGGAATCCATACCGCTTCGTTGACGATGTCGTGGTATGGCTTCAGAATCGTCTCCCGACGACGACCAGCTCTCGCCCCCACCGATTACCGAAGACCGGGTACTCAAACTCGACGACGACCGCTTTTCGAGCGACACCGTCGCCCTCGTGACCGGCGCCGCATCGGGCATTGGCCGGGCGACAGCCATCGCACTCGCGGTCAACGGCCTGACGGTCGTCGGCCTCGACGTCGACGAAGACGGCCTCGACGGAACCATCGAGACGGTCGAATCCCTCGACGCCGACGGCCGGATGGTCGCCACTCAGTGCGATTTGACCGATAGCGACGATATCGAGGCTGCCGTCGACGCCGCGAGCGAGGAGGGAACCATCAGGTATCTCGCCAACATCGCCGGGATGCAACACATCGCCTCCATCCCCGAGTTCCCGACCGAGGAGTACGACCGCATGATGGACGTGATGTTGCGGGCGCCGTTCCTGCTGTCGAAACACGTCATGCCGCACATCAGAGAAACCGACGACGGCGCCGGCGCAATCGCCAACATGTCGTCGGTCCACGGCCAGTATGCGACTCGCGATAAGGCGACCTACATCACCGCGAAACACGGGCTCAACGGGCTCACGCGCTCCATCGCCGCCGAGGGCGAGGGCACGCTGCGGGGCTTTTCGGTTAGCGTCGGCTACGTGTTGACGCCGCTGATGGCCAACCAGATAGCCGACACTGCCGAGGAACGGGGCATCTCCGAGGAGGAAGTCATCGAGGACGTGATGCTCGGGCAGGCCCGGACGAAGGAGTTGATGATGCCCATCGAGGTGGCGAACCTCTTCGTGTTCGGCTTCTCCTCGCACGCCAGACACCTCAACGGCGGCGACCTGCTGCTCGACGGCGGCTACACCACCACCTACGAGTGAACGGCGTCGGCGAGTCGGCCGACCCCCTCGTTGACCGTCGATTAACGGGAGTACACTTTTCACCGCCGGCCGTAACGGTCTTTCCGACTCTTTCGGGTCGGGAGGACGATGACAGGCACAACAGACGAAATCGTGGAATTGTTCGAAGCGGGCGGCGTCGACACGGTGTTCGGCTTCCCCTGCGAGCAGATGGACCCCTACTATTCGAGTCTCGCGGACTCCTCGCTGCGACACGTCTTGGGCCGTAGCGAGGCGAGCGCGGCGCTGATGGCCGACGGGTACGCCCGGGCCAACCGGACGGTCGGCGTCGTCGACGGCGTCGGCGGCCCTGGCGCCGCCTACATGAGCGCGGGCCTCTGTGAGGCCGACGGCGCCTCCAGTCCCGTCCTCGCACTCACCGGCGACAACGAACGCGACATCCGCGGCCGCGAGGTGATACAGGACGGCGACAACGAGGCGATACTCGGCCCGCACGCCGAGGTGACCTTCGACGCCGAATCCGGCGACCGCGCCGTCGAAGCCGTCGAGTCGTCGCTCCGGCAGATGACCACCGGCGTGCCGAAACCCGCCCACGTCAACCTCCCCGGTGACGTGTTCGAGGAAGAAATCGACTACTCGCCGGCCACAGTCGACGCGTCGTATCCGGCCGACCGCCCCGCGCCGAACCCCGAACGGGTCGCGGCGACGCTGGACCGTCTCGAAGCCGCCGAGGCGCCGGTCGTCCTCGCCGGGGAGGGCGTGGTCCGTGCCGACGCCAGCGAGGCGCTGGCCGAGTTCGCCGAACGGACGAACACGCCCGTCGTCACGTCGATAAACGGCAAGGGCGCCGTCGACGAGACCGAACCCTATGCGCTCGGTGTGGTGGGACGGTGGGGGTTCTGTGCGACCGCAAACGACGCCCTCGAAGCCGCCGACCTCGTCGTCGGATTGGGGACGCGGTTCAGCGACCTCACCACCGTCGGGTGGTCGATGATTTCCGACGAGGCCGAAATCGTCCACGTCGATTTGGACCGGGCGTGGCTGGGGAAGAACTACGCCGCAGACGTGGCGATACAGGCCGACGTTCGGACGACGCTTCGGGCGCTGAACGACTGTGTCGCTCCCGACGACTACGCCGACCGCGCCGACCGCATCGAGTCGCTGGACGCCGACCGCACCGAGTGGCGGGCCTCCCACGAGAGCGACCTCCGGAGCGACGCCGAACCGGTCGCACCCACCCGCGTCGTCGACGAACTGAACGAGTCGATTCCGGCCGAGGGAATCCTCGTCAGCGCCACCAGCTACTCGGGGTTCTTCTCGGGGGCGTTCTACGAGGTCGAACAGCACGGCCTCGGATACCTACAGGCCCGCGGCAGCGACGGTATCAACGTCTGTCTCCCGCAGGCAATCGGCGTCCAACTCGCCCGTCCCGACACACCCGTCGTCGCCCTCTCCGGCGACGGTGGCATCGGCTACCACATCGCTGACCTCGAGACGGCCGCTCGCGAGGACCTGCCACTGACCGTTGTCATCCTGAACAACGACGGGCTCGGCTCCTCGAAGGCCAGCCAAATCGGCACCGACAACTTCCAACTCTCGACGGACTTCCACGAGGGCGTCGACTACGCCGCCATCGCCCGCGGCTTCGGCTGCCGCGGCGAAACCGTCGAGACGCCCGACGAACTCACCGAAACGCTCCCCGACGCCATCGAGAGCGACGAACCGACGCTACTCGACGTGCAGGTCGACCCCTTCGCCGTTCCGCCGATACTGGTGTAGCGAGGCTGTGGGTATATTTTCCGTCACACCGAATTCCCCACATGACCTCCCTCCGCTCGGTGTTCCGAGAACTGGCCGTCGAACGCCCCCTCCTCGCGCTCGTCGTGGCCGTCGTGGCCGTCGAGGTGGTCGGTGCCTCCGGTGCCGTCTTCACCGCACAGGGCCTCGGCGCGTGGTACGACTCGCTCCAACAGCCAGCGTTGGCCCCGCCGAACTGGGTGTTCGGCCCCGTCTGGACCGCCCTGTTCGCACTCATCGGCGCCGCCCTGTGGCTGGTGTGGCGGCAGGCGGATTCGGCGCCGAGAGATGTCCGGCTGGCCGTCGGCGTCTTCGTCGTCCACTTCGCGTTCAACCTCGGGTGGTCGGCCGTCTTCTTCGGAATGCGCGAAATCGGCCTCGGGCTTGCCGTCATCGTCGCGCTGTGGGCGCTCATCGTGGCGATGATGTGGGCCTTCGCCCGCGTCGACCGCCGGGCGGCGCTGCTGCTCGTTCCGTACCTCGCGTGGGTCTCGTTTGCGACGTACCTGAACTACGAGTTCTGGACGCTGAACTGACCGCCGAGACGCCCCGATGACCCCTCAGAAGACGGCGTCGTAGACGGCCGCTCCCGTCTCCTCGTGGCGTTCTTCGAGCGTTTCCCGAAGCGCATCGGTACCGAACATCTCCTCGAGGTCGAAGGGGCCGATTTCGCTGTCGCCGCCGCGTTTGAGAATCTCGTCGACCGTCGCCTCGTCGGCGATGCCGTCGTCGACGAGGCGGTGGCCTTCGTTGACCAACGCGGCCAGAATCGGCTGGATGTCGTGTGGCTCTTCGGGGTCGGCCATCAGACACGCCTCGCCGTCCCACTCGAAGAAGCCCGCGCCGGATTTCTTGCCGAGGCGGTCGGAGGCGACCAACTCCTCCATCCGGTCGCGGACCTCCGGCGGCGGGGCGTAGCGGTCGCCGTACACCTCCGAGAGGTTGTCGACGGTCGCGAGGTGGACGTCGAGACCGATGAGGTCGATGAGTTCCAGCGGCCCGCGGTCGAAGCCGACGTTTCTCGCGGCGGTGTCGATGGCCGCGGGGTCGGCCTCCAGCAGTTCCCACGTCGCGGCGCATTTGATGCTCGCAGACAGCCGCGAGAGGCCGTTGGCGCGGTACTCCCGGCCGAGTCGAATCGGCTCGCGGTCGATTGCTTCGGCGGCCTCGTGGGCGATGTCGAGGGCGCGGTCGCTCGCCTCGTCGCCGGATATCTCGACGATGTCGCGGCGAAGTGCGGGGTTCGCGAAGTGAAACAGAACGACCCGTTCTGGGTGGGCCATCTCGGCGTCGATGTCGCCGGGCGTCAGCGAGGAAGTGTTCGTTCCGATAATCGCCTCGCCGTCGAGGACGCTTTCGAGGTCGGCGACGATGCCGCGTTTGAGTCCGAGCCGTTCGGGGACGGCTTCGACGACGAACTCGGCGTCCGACAGCGCCGCAATGTCCGTGTCGTAGGCGATTCGCTCGGCCGGCCGGTCCGATACCTCGAGGCCACCGGCGCGGAGTTCGGCCTCCAGTTCGGCGTCGTGATACGCTCGCGCCTCGGCCAACACGTCGGCGTCGACGTCGACCAGCGTGACCGCATAGCCGGCGTTCGCCAGCAGTCCGGCGATGTCGCGGCCCATCAGTCCCGCACCGACGACGCCCGTTCGCTCGATTGTCATTGTCTGTGTTGCTCCGTCGGTGATGTGTCAGCCATCTCCTAATAGATGTAGCGGTCACGTCGGACGGCTCCCCACGGGAACATGTTCGGCACAATCGATAGTCCCGAGGGCGGCGACCGCCCGGATATGTCGAAACGCGACGGACTCTTCGACCGAGAGGTGTTCCTCGACGTACTGGTTAACGCGATTCCGCTCGGGATTCTCCTGTTTTTCGTGGCCCTGTTCGTTACCTACGGGTCGTATCCGAGCGACGTGCTCGTGGTCTTCGTCCAGATGTCGCTCATCGTCGTTCCCGCGGTCGTGTTGCTCGTGTTGACCTACTACGCGGCGCGGGCCGTCACGAGAGCCGAACGGGAGGGCGACTCGGCGACGCCGCCGGGGTACTCCAGAGCCGACGCGGAGGTCGTCCCGGCGGACGACGACTGAGTGCTGACGGGCCGGGCGTCACTCGACGGCTTCGGCATTCGGTTCGATGCCGTCGGTTCGGAGGTGATAGAACAGCACCCCCAGCGCGACCAGTCCCGCCCACGCGAGAAACAGCGTCGTCGATTGGGTCGCCAACAGGGCGATGAGAAGCAGGTTCAACGGCACCGCAAGCACCGCCATCGCGTAGACGACCCGCGTCGAGACCGGGAACGCCCCGGAGTCGAACTCCGAGGGTGGGTCCCGGAGGACGCTGATGGCCGCAAGCATGACGACCGTCACGACGAGCGCGCCGCCGAAGGCCAGCATCGTCCCCAACTGTTCGAATGGAAGCGGCGCCAGCAAGATGGCCGCACTGAGGAGGTACGTTCCAAGCAGCGTCCAGTGGGCCGTCCCGAAGCGGTCGTTGGTGGCCCCGAGTGCGGCCGGGAACACGCCGTCGTCGGCGAGGGCTCCGGCGTACTTCGGAATCAGGATGAACGTCGCGTTCAGGCTGGTCGCGACGGCGAACAGCGCCCCACAGATGATGAAAACGGTCTGAAAGGCCGGCGAGAGGAACCGCTCGGCGGCGACTTCGAGGGTCTGTCCCGCCATCGCTTCGACGCCCAGCGACCCGACGGCGACGGCGGCGACGGAGACGTACAACAGGAAGACGAGCGGGATAGAGAGGAGGAACGACCGCGGAATCGTCACCGTCGCATCCCGGAGGTCGCCGCCGATGTCGATGACGAAGTTCGCGCCCAGACAGGTGAAGTACAGTACGCCCGCGGCCGCGAGAATCCCGACCGGCCCACTGGAGAACGGCGAAGTGAGATTCGCCGTCTCGACGGTCGGAGCGCCGAAGGCGACGAACGCACCCAACGCGACGACCAACCCCACGAACATCAGCAGTTGGACTTTCGCTGCGAGCCGAATCCCGAAGAGGTTCAACACGAAAAACAGCGTCAACAGCCCGATGCCGCTCGCAGTCGCCGAAAACGGAATCAGCGCCGTCAGGTACTCGCCGGCGGTCAGCGCGTACAGCGGCAACCCACCGGCGAACATGCTGATGCCGAGGCCCCACGCCGCCAGAAACGCCAGCGCCGGCGAGACGAACCGGGCGGGATACCGATAGTGTCCACACGTCGTCGGAAACGACGCACCGAGCATCGCCGTCGGAACTAACCCGAGGACGGCGATGGTTATCGCGACGCCGAACGACACCACGACGCCCGTTCCGGCGATGTCGACGCCGACGCCGACCAGCGCGAACAGCGCGCCGCCGATGATGAGGCCGACCTCGATGGCGACGGCGTCCAACAGGCCGATATCGGCGTCCGACTGCGGAGTGTTGCTTGCTGCCACGACCCTCGTTCCAGAGGGGTGACAATAAATCTTGACCGGCGGGGCGTGAGTGTCGGTCGGTTACGAGCGACCGCTCATCCCGGCAAAAACACGTTGATTATCGCGACGACCAACCCGGCAAGCGCCATCCGGGCCGCGGCGACGTACCAGCGTTGCCCCGACATAGAGCCCATGTACGCCCCGAAGACGCCGAGTATCCCGATACCGAGGGCGACCGCTATGAGCGCGGCTTCGACCATCGTGAAAAGCGTTCCCTCGAAGAGAAACGGGGTGAGGGGGATGAGGATGCCGATGAGCGGTCCGAGGCCGCTCATCGTTGCGTGCAACAGGCGGGCACCGCGCTGTTCGCGCTCGATTCGGGTGTCGTCGAGGTCGACGAGCATCGCCCGCTCGATGCGTCTGAGTTCGGCCTTGGTTTCGGCGCGTTCGATTTCCCAGACGCTCCACACTGCCGACGTTCCGAGGCCGACTGCCGCCCCAAGCCCGATTTTGATGACCGTTGCACCGCTGGGGACGCCCGAGAGGACGGCGCCGACGATGACGCCGATGCTGGTGAGCGTCCCGTCGAACCCGTTGGAGACGAAGTACCGCCGGGCGATGGAGAGAACGCCCTCCCGTCCGAGGAGTCGCCGGAGGCGTCGACGAATCGGAGTCACGTCAGTCCTGTAACGTCCGGCGGTCCGTGACGATGTACTCCCCGCAGGCAACCTGGTCGATGGAGTGGACCGTCCCACCGAGAGTTTCGATGTGCTCTTCGATTGTCTCGAAGGACACGTCCTCGCCCTCGAAGGTCAGTTTGATGTTCTGGACCTCCTGGTCGAGTTCGATGAGCGACGATGTGACGCCCTCGACGCTCTCGATGTCGGCGAGTTGGGTCGTGAATTCCAGAAGCGATGGCTCGTGGGGTTTCAACACGTCGATGACGAGCCGGCGAACTGCGGGCATACTTCGAGGACAACCTCGCCGTCCAAAAGCGTATCCCGGAATCCGGGTTTCCTGCGTCGCGCCTCAAGCCGGCGTCGTGCGCTTGAGCAGTACGACCACCGCTAGGTAGGCGGGCAGGGCGGCCGCGAGGACGACACCGATGACGCCCCAATCGGCGACGCCGAGCGGGACGGTCCCGAAGTATTGGTTGAGCGGCGTGTACAGCACCGCCAACTGGAGCACCAGCGACGAGACGACGGCGACCGCGAGCCACGGGTTCGAGAACGTCGGCGTCTCCCGCAGCCATCGGATGACGTACAGTTTCTCGAATTCGAGGGCGACGAACCCGGTGAACACCATCGTCATCGCATACGGCGTGATAGCGGCGGCTCCGCCGAGGGTGTAGAACAGCAATCCGAGCATGACGGCGGTCGACACCGCGCCGGTGCCGCCTATCAGGCCGAGCATCCGGTGGTCGACGATGCCGCGGTCGGACTCCCGCGGCGGGCGCTCCATCACGTCGCCGCTTTGGGGGTCGGCGCCGAGCGCCAGCGCCGGCAACCCGTCGGTGAGGAGGTTAATCCACAGCAACTGCACCGCAGGCAAGACGAGATAGCCGAACAGCGAGGCGAGAAAGACGAGCGCGACTTCGGCGACGTTCGCCGAGAGCAGGTAGGCGACGAACTTCCAGACGTTGTCGAAGATGGCGCGGCCGCGCTCGACGGCCCGCTCGATGGTCGCGTAGTTGTCGTCGAGCAACACCACGTCGCTGGCGTGTTTGGCCACGTCGGTGCCTCGAATCCCCATCGCGATGCCGATGTCGGCGCTTTTCAGCGCCGGGGCGTCGTTGACGCCGTCGCCCGTCATCGCGACGACGTGGCCGTTGTCCTTGAGCGCACGCAGGATGCGGACCTTGTGTTCCGGCGAGGTGCGGGCGAACACGTCGGCGGTCTCGACGCGCTCGCGGAGTTCGTCGTCGCTCATCGTCTCGATTTCTTTGCCCTCGGTGACCGTCCGTCCCATCCCGAGTGACCCTGCGATGGCGGCTGCCGTCCGGACGTTGTCGCCGGTTATCATCTTCACGCCGATGCCGGCGCGTTCGGTCGCCGCAATCGCCTCGGCGACCTCCTCGCGCGGCGGGTCGATGAGGCCGATGAGTCCGACGAACACCAACTCCGAGTCCATGTCGTCGGGGTCGTCGGCGTAGGCGACCGCCAGCACCCGGAGGGCGTCGTCGGCGAACGTTTTCACCTGCTCGCGGACGTCCTCGGCGGCCTCGTCGGTGAGTTCGGCCGGGCCGTCGGCCGTGTGGATGCGGGTCGACTTCGAGAGGACGACCTCCGGGGCACCCTTGACGTAGCCGCAGTCGCCGTGGACGGTTCCCATCCACTTGCGCTCCGAAGAGAACGGAATCTCGTCGGTTCGGGGGTTTTCTTCCCGAAGCGTCTCGACGCCGAAGCCGTACTCCTCGGCGGCGACGACAAGCGCCTTCTCGGTGGGGTCGCCGTCCTCCGTGGTGGCGTCGTTACAGAGCGCGCCGGCCCGCAACAGCAGTTCGACTTGGTCGGACGAGCAGTCACGTCCCGTCTCGTCGTCGAGTTCGACGACCGAGTCGTTCGTCCACACTCGACTCGCGGTCATTCGCCCCTCGGTGAGCGTTCCGGTTTTGTCGGTACAGATGACGTCGACGGAACCGAGGGCTTCGACCGCCGGGAGGCTCCGGACCAGCGCGTTCTCGTCGGCCATCTTCCGGACGCCGAGGGCGAGCGTCAGGGTCACGACGGCCGGCAATCCCTCGGGGACGGCGGCGACGGCCAGCGAAATCGCCGTCAGCCCGGCTTGCACTGGCTCGGTTCCCCGGAATAACAACAGCGGAACGACCAACAGGGCCAACACGACCACGCCGATGCCGAGGTACCGCCCCAGTTCGTCGAGTTCCTGCTGTAGGGGGGTTTCGGTCTCTTCGGTCGCCGCCAACTCGCGAGCGATGGCACCCACCTCGGTGTCCATTCCGGTCCCGGTGAGCACCGCGACGCCGCTGCCGCGGGTGACGTTCGTGCCCTTGTACACCATCCCTGTCCGGTCGGCCAGCGACGCGTCGGCCGTGACGGGGTCGGGGTCCTTCGAGACAGGGGCGCTTTCGCCCGTCAGCGCCGCCTCGTCGATTTCGAGGTCCGTCTCCTCGAGGAGCCGACCGTCCGCCGGCACCACGTCGCCACTGGACAACTCCACGACGTCACCGGGGACGAGCTCCGTCGCGGTGACCTCGATTGTTTCGCCGCCCCGTCGGACGTTCGCCGTCGGCGCGGTCAACTCACGGAGCGATTCGAGACTCTGTTCGGCGCGGTAATCCTGGACGAACCCGAAGAGTCCGTTTGCGACGACGATAACGGCGATGAGGACGGCGTCGACGGCGTGACCGGCGACGATAGACAGCGCGGCGGCGGCCAGGAGCACCCAGATGAGAACGCTGTCGAACTGTTCGAGGAGGATTTTCGGCCACGTACGAGCGCTCGCCTCGACCACGTCGTTGGGGCCGTGCGTTTCGAGTCGCTCCGTCGCCGCCGCCTCCGAGAGTCCCTCGGCGCTGGTGTCGTGGGCGGAGAGAACCTCCTCGGCCGGCTGGCTGTGAGGGCTATCGGACACGGGTGTACCGTTTGACGGCGTGGGTAATGGTATTGTGCCTCTTGGTGGGCGTCCACGGACGACCGAGCGCGGTCAGTACGGGGGTTGCTCGCCGAGTTCGACGGCCAATCGAGGGCAACGAGTTTTGGGTCCGAACGTTGGATACCCAATATGGAGCTCTCGGCTCGGGGTGTTCGGGATGTCGTTGCACTCCTCAGAGTGGCGTACGAACACGACGTGAAGTATCCGGCTGCCGCGCTGGCGTACTACACCTTCGTCTCGCTCGTTCCCCTGCTGTTGTTGGGGCTTGCGGCGTTCGGCCCCCGGTTCACTGCGGGCGTCGAGGAGTCGATGACGCTGTATCTGACCCCTGCGGCGCGGGAGTTGTTCGCCGACGCACTCGCGTCGGTGTCGGGTCGGACCGGTGCGTCGGTGCTTTCGGTCACCGTACTCGGTTGGACGAGTGCCAACGCCGCAGTGGCGTTCTTGACGGTACTGGGGCGAATCGAGAGGTCGGCCTCCAGCGGCCGACGCCGACCGACTCGACTCCGCGACGGCGTGGTCGTCATCGGGTCGCTCGCCGCTTCGGGACTCGTCCTCGTGACGACGAGCGCCGTTTCGCTTGCGTTCGCCGACAGCATCCTCTTCGACAGCGTCGCCGCTGGCGTGCTGCTCGGCGCGCTCACGGTGGTGTTCCTGCCGATGTACTACGTCCCTTCGAATGTGGTGTCTGGACTGCGGTCGGCGCTCCCGGGTGCCGTCTTCGCCGCGTCGGGGTGGACCGTCCTCCACGTCATCGTTCAGGTGTACGTCCGACAGGCGTCTCAGTATGCGATTTACGGCACGCTGAGCGGGGTTCTCCTGTTGTTGACCAGCCTCTACATCGCTTCGCTGCTGCTCATGCTCGGGGTCGCCGTCAACTGTCGATACGTCGACGGAGCCCAAATCGGTGTCCCCGCCGAGTAGTCGCGGCGTGCTGCCTCACTCGCCCGACGGCGCGCCCCGATATTCCGCAGTGCAGTCGGTACACAGCCCCGTTTCCACGTCGTAGTGGGCCGGACAGACGAGCGCCCCACACCGGGAACACTGGTATTCGGCGGGTGCCGCCTCGCAGATTTGACAGAGTGTTTGGACGCTCACAGAAGTCCGAGGCGGAAGCCCACGGCTTTAGCCGTGGGAGGAAGCCGACAAGTCTCAAAACAACCCACGAGCGATAGCAACCCGACTCCCCCACGTTAGTCATGGAATTTATAAAGAGATGGTTTGTTATGTGACTCACGGATGGAGGACATAATTCGCACCGTCAAAGTCAAACTCGACGTACCCACAGAGCGGTGCGACGACCTCCATCAGACGAAAACCCAGTTTCTCCACTGTGCGAACACCACCGCAGCGTGGGCGTGGAGATACCCAAAGGACTACTGCGTGACCTCGAAACAGAAAGCCGAGAACGCCCTCTACGAGCAACTCCGCACCGAGACGGAGTTGACCGCGAACCTCGTTCAGAAGGGGATTCGACGGGCTATCGAGGCCACCAAAAGCGGTGTCGCCCGACTCAAGAAAGGCGAAACTACCAGTCAACCGCACTTCGACGCGTGGAGCGTCGTCTACGACAAGCGAAGTGCGACGTTCCACCGCGACCACGTTTCGCTCTCTACAGTAAACGGTCGCGTCGAGTGCGACTACGTGCTTCCCGACGACTCAGAGGGAACTCCGATTGGCGAGTACCTGCTGAACGAGGACTACGAGTTCCGTATGTCCACGCTGCAGTACGACCGCTCCACCGAATCGTTCTACCTCCACGCACGAATGCGCCGACCCACGGACGAGCAAGAGCAGTCCACAACTGATTCTTCCGACACCAAGCACAGAACAGTCCTTGGCGTCGATCTGAACGTGGACGGCTCGCTCGCTGTGACTTCGACAGGTGCGTTCATCGGGAACGCTGACGAGATGAATCATCGACGCCGAGAGTTCGAAAAGACCCGTGGGTCGATGCAACAGACAGGAACGCGGTCGGCACACCTGTCAATGCAGTCGATGAACGACCGTGAACACCGCTGGATGCAGGACGAACTCCATCGCGCCTCGAACCAGATTCTCGAAGAAGCCCGTGAACACGGGTGTACGCACGTCGCGTTCGAGAACCTGACCGACATTCGTGATCGAATGGCTGGTGCGAAGCGGTTCCATGCGTGGGCGTTCCGACGCCTGTACCAGTACGTCGAGTACAAAGTCGAGATGTGCGGCATCGAGGTGGAGCAGGTGAGTCCTGCGTACACGAGTCAACGGTGTTCGTCGTGCGGGTTTACGCACGAGACCAATAGGCGGTCGAAGCACCAGTTCAAGTGCCAGAAGTGCGAGTACGAACTGAACGCGGATTATAACGCGAGCAAGAACATCGCTCGCAAACTGCTCAAGCGACTCCACTCGGGGCAGACGTCTTCGGGTGGAGGCGCACCCAGTCAGTGTGCGCTGAAGTCAGGGATGTTGAACCTGAACGGCGATTTCCACGCCTCCGTCAATTCGACGGCAGAAGGGGAGTCCACTGACAAGCCCACGACTTCAGTCGTGGGTAACTGACGTGTTCTCGCCTCTAGTGATACGCTTTCTCGCCGGCTTCGATTGGCACGTCGAGCCAGTTTTCGGTCGGCGGGAGGGGACACTCGTACTGGTCGGAGTACGCACAGGTCGGGTTGTACGCTTCGTTGAAATCGAGAATCCACGTCCCGTCGTCGGTCCGGTGGGTTTCGGGTTCGAGGTCGAGATACCGGCCGGCGCCGTAGGTTTCCTCGCCGCTCGTCGTGTCACGGAACGGTACCCAGAGTCGGTCGTCGTCGGGGTCGCTCTTGTAGGCCTGCAGTGTGACAGACTCGCCGTCGACCTCGAATCGGAACTCTCCCCACCGGAGATACTCCCGCTCGCCGTCGGTGCTCGTTCCGACGGTTACCGTCTCCTTGTCGTCGTGTTCGTGCAGTGGGAGTTCGAACCGATAGGAGTCATCGAGTCCGTAGTACGAAAGCCCCTCGAAGGCGTCCCGATCTTCCGGCGGAATCGGCGAGTGTGAGTTCGTTCCGAAGTACTCGTCTTTCGCCTCGCGGTCCTCTCGAATGGCGGTTTTCCAATCCGTGCCCATACCATTGTATCGGCCCCGCGTGCTTCTATATGTTCGGCAGTTCTAGACCGTCGGAAGCGACGAGATTCCCTGAGGGCACTGGCGTCGTTCCCACGCCACGGGAACGGGCAACACGAATTAAGTCCCACGGGCCGATTGATGGGTTGGTGTTCCGTAGTGTCTCATGATTCATCGGCCCGTTTCGAGAAGACGACGGAGGTTACGGCTGACTCGCTGACGCTCATCGAGGGACTTCCCGGATTGGGGTTGGTTGCCTCCATCGCGGTCGACCAAATCACGAAGCAACTCGGGTTAGAACAGCACGGCAGTATCGTCTCCGACGATTTCCCCTCGGTTGCGGCGTTCGAGGAGGGTCGGGTTCGCGACGCAGTGCGCGTCTATGCTGGTGAGGACCCGGCCGTGATGACTCTGCAAAGCGATGTTCCGATTCCCCCCACGGCAGTCGACTCGCTGAGTCGCTGCGTTCTGAACGATGTGGCCGACGAGTTCGAACGCGCCGTCTTTCTCGCAGGGGCCCCCGCGGAGTCCCAAGAGGAAATCGGCGAGGTCGCCGGCGTCGCCACGACCGACCAGTTAGAGAGCGCACTTACGGATGCGAGAATCACCCTGGCCGATGGGTCGGGTGTCATCGGGGGTGTCACCGGGGCGCTGTTGGACGACTGTTATCGCAATGACGTTCCCGCGGCGGTGCTCATCGTCCGTTCGAATCCCTACATTCCCGACCCGGGGGCCGCCCGTGCGGTCATCGAAGACGCACTGGAACCGCTCGTCGATTTCGATATCGACACGCAGGAACTGCTCGAACAGGCCGAGGAAATCCAACAGCAGAAACAACAAATCGCCGAGCAGCTCCAACAGTATCAGCAACAACAGGAGCCGGACCCACGGACGGCGGGGATGTACCAGTAACAGCCGACGCGGTGGTGTATGACCGGCCGGACGGTCGGTATTACTAACCCACCTCTGAGTCTACGCTTTCGAACAGATGGTCGATGTCGTCACCTCCGCGGCGCTGTTCGTCGTGAGCCTCGCCGTTCTGCTTGTGGCATCCGACGCGTTCACCTCCGCGGCCGAACGAATCGGCCTCTCGTTCGGCATCTCGCCGTTCGTCATCGGTGTGACCATCGTCGCCGGGGGCACGTCGCTCCCCGAACTGGTGTCCTCGATGCTGGCCGTGAGTCAGGGCGCCTCCGAAATCGTCATGGGGAGCGTCGTCGGGTCGAACGTCTCGAATATGCTTCTCGTTCTCGGCATCGCCGCGGTGGTCGGCGGCGACATCCGCGTCATCCGTGAGCTCGTCGAGGTCGACTTGCCGTTGCTGGTCGCCTCGGCCGTCTTCCTGATTCTTGCGGTGTGGAACTCGCCGTTCTCGTGGTACGAGGGAATACTCGCGTTGGCCGCACTGGCCGTCTACGTCCACTTCACCATCTCGGAGAAGGACCGCTACGTCGACATGCTCGTCGAGGAACTCGTCGAGGACGAGCACGACGCCGAACAGCAACCGACAGCGGACGCCAAAACCTACGCTCTCTTGGTGGTGAGCATGGGCGTCGTCTTCGGTGCGGCGTACGTTCTGGTCGAGTCGATAATCGACATTTCGGGGTCGCTTGGAATCGGCACCGAACTGATAGCGATATCCGCCGTCGCCCTGGGGACCTCCCTCCCCGAAGTCGTCGTCAGCGTCATGGCCGTCCGCAGGGAACTGCCGGGACTGGCCGTCGGAAACGTCCTCGGCTCGAACCTGTTCAACAGTTTTCTCGTCACGGGGGTTCCGAGTTTCATCGGCGACCTCGCGGTCCCGGACAGCATCCGCGGATACGGCCTCCCCGTGATGGTTCTGGTGACCGTGCTGTACTTCTTCATCACACAGGACCGAGAAATCACGCGGTCGGAGGGGATGATACTACTGCTGCTGTACGTACTCTTCGTCGTGAACCTCGGAACCTTCCTGTAGGCTTCGAGGTTCACGGCCGGCCCCGTCGCTCAGGGCTCGGCTTCGAGCATCCAACCGAAGCGTTTCTCCCAGAACTCCTCGCTTCGGTGTTTCTTGCTTTTGCCCTTCGTCTTCCGGTCGCGAATCTGGCGTTCGAGGGCGTCACGCGCCTCGTTGAGCGCGTGGCTCGCACCGTAGCCCTCACCGGAGGCGATGTAGAGGCCCCTGTCGGTGTGCAGGCGAATCCGGGCCAACAGCAGCGGCGTCCCGCGGAGTTTCTCGTCGTGCTCGTGGAGGTGGACCTTCGCGTCCAACACGCGCATCCCGCCGTCCTTGTCGTCGAAGTTCTCGACCATCGCGACGATGTCGTCGTAACTCGTGTCGCCGACTAGGTCGACGCCGTACACCTGCACCGCTCGGTTGCCGCCGGCCTCCCACGTCAGCGATTCGAGCACGTCAGTCTTCGTGACGATGCCGTGCGGGGCGCCGTCGTCGGTGACGACGAGCGACGACCCGCCGATGTCGAACATCCGCTCGACGGCCACGTCGAGGGTCTCCTCGGGCGAAATCGTCCGCACCGGCGACACCATCATATCCCGGACCGGCAGGTCCAACACCCGCTCGAGTTCCCCCTCGCGGGCGCCGAAGCCGCCGTGGGTGCGGCCGGAACTGGCGGAGATGTCGCCGCCGAAGGAGTCGGTGCCGCCGCCGTCACCGCCCTGGCTCTGGTCTCCGGACCGGACCGTGAAGTCGGTCACGTCGTAGAGGCTCAGGATGCCGACCGCGGTGTCGTCTTCGACGACCGGGAGGTGGGCGATGCGGTGCTCCCGGAAGACGTGGAGCGCCTCGCCGAAACTCGACGCAGGGTCGACGGTGACGAGGTCGGTACTCGCGGCCTCTGCGACGGTCGCCGCATCGAGGTACGGCAGGACCGCTTCGAGTACGTCGTCGGCGGTGACGACGCCGACCAACTCCTCGCCCTCGAAGACGGGGAGGAACTGCGAGTCGGCGTCTATCATGAGTTGGGCGACTTTCCGGACGTCCTCGTCGGGGGTGAGCCGCGGGACGTGCCAGACCAGCGAGGCGAGTTTCTCGTTTGGCTGGTGGTGTGACCCCGCGAGTTGGCGCCGCGTCACGACCCCCTCGAAGGTGTCGCCGTAGACGACGACCCCCGTGACCGAGGGGTCCTCGAACGCCCCAGCGAGCTTCGAGACGGGTGTTTCCGGGGGGAACTGCACGTACTCTTCCGATACGATAGTAGTGATATCCATGGGTGTCGGTGTCCGTCCGCTTCTGTTCTGTCGCGCTGTACCGCTGGCCGGAACTGTACTGTCGGCACTTCGTACTTCACTGCCGAAGCAGAAGTAACCGCCGACGGTTCTCGAACTCTGGCACTCACCGTCGGGGTTTTTTATGTGTCTTCGTCGTCGGAGAGGTACGCCATCGCCTCTTCGTCGGTGACTTGGTCGAACCGCTCGTAGAACTGGCCGACGCCGCCGAACTGACTCGGCGTCTCCAGACAGACGACTTCGTCGGCCATCTCGGACAACTCGCGAACGGTGTCCGGTGGGCCGACCGGCACCGCCAACACGATACGGTCGACGCCGGCCTCGCGGAGCATCGCGAGAGTGGCTCTGACGGTCGCTCCCGTCGCCACGCCGTCGTCGACGACGGCGACGGTCTTGCCGGCCGGGTCGTGTGCCGGCCGGCCACGCCGGTAGCGGTTGGCCTTCTCGCGGGCGTTTGCGGCCTCACGTTCGCGCTCCCGCTCGAAATACGCCTCGTCGGCGCGGGTGTCGCCGATGGCCCCCTCGTTGCGCCAGACTGTCCCGTCGCTCGCGACGGCGCCAATGGCGTACTCGGGGTTGCCGGGCGCACCGATTTTCGATGCGACGGCGATGTCGAGCGGGACGCCGAGCGCATCGGCGACCGCCCGCCCGAGCGGCAGGCCACCTCGCGGGATGGCGAGAACCAACTCCACGTCGATGTCTCGCTCTTGGAGCGCCTCCCCGAGCTGCTCGCCCGCGTCGGTGCGGTCTCTGAATCGGCGATGGTCTGACATTGTCATTTCATAGGGGCCGTATCGACCTCCCTTCTGTGGTGATTCCCACCGAGTAGGAACAGCACCGCCGAGTTCGAGTGGCTACTACTCGGTGCCGTCGGCGTCGCGTGTGGGCGACTCCGACTCGATGACTGCAGCGAGGTTTTCCAGTTCCTGGCTCTCCAACTCGTCGGCGAGGTGGACGATGATGTCGTCGAGAGTCACGATGCCCAGTAGCTCGCCGTCTTCCATGACCGGCACTCGCCGGACGCCCGCCTCGCGCATCCGTTCGGTCAACTCCAGTACGCTCACCGTGGGTTCGACCGAAAACACCGACATCGCCAGGACCTCGTTCACTGCCGTTCGGTCGAGTTCCTCGATGAAGTTCTGTCCGTAAATGACCAGGTCTCGGTCGGTGACGATGCCGATGACTTCGTCGCTTGCGTCTACGACGACGGCACTCCCGACTTGCTCTTCGAGAAACACTTCGGCGACATCGATGAGGCTGTCGTCGAGATTGACTGTCACGATGTCCTCTTGGATGAGGTCGGTAATCTCCATACGTGTATCGTCGTAGAGAGCCACGATTAACCCACCGACCAGTGTGAGGGCACTCGGGGGCCGCCGCACGGCGACGACCGGTCAATCGGGACGCTCGAAGCGCCGAACAGCAGGTCCGTTCTCATCTCATGGGATGTGTTTCCCAGTTTGATATGGTCGCGTGATGATATCCAAACGTATGAATTTCGACGAATTCACCGGCGAGATACAGCACCGACTCGAACTACCCGGCACCGGCGAGGCGGTTCGGGCGACTCGGGCGACGCTGATGACGCTGGGCCAGCGACTTCCCGAGGGCAACGCCGCCGACCTCGCGGCGTCGCTTCCGATGGAAGTGAAGTGGTACATGACCGGCGCGGTGCAGGACCACGGCCAGCGATTCGACTGGTCGGAGTTTCTGGACCGCGTCAGCGACATCGAGAAGACCGACCGGGCGGATGCCGCCCACCACGCTCGGGTCGTTATCGACCTCGTCCACTCGCAGGTCCCGGAATCAGACTTCCGACAACTGCGAGATGCACTGCCAGAAGCCCAGGACGACGAGAACTGGCGCAAACTCTTCGAAGTCGTCGATTCGGGCGGCTGGCAGGAGACCGGTGGCGCACGGACCGACGGCAACGGCGACTAGCAGTATCTAGAGATGGCGTATTTCGGGTATCGGGTAAATCACTCGGTATGGAGGTAACCATCGAATGTGGCTGTGGCAATCGGGCGTCGGAGTATGCCGATGGGAACGTATCGAGAGCCACGTCCGTCGAATGTGGCGGCTGCGACGCCGTGTGGGCGGTCACCATCACGCCGATTCGAGACGGCGATTCGGCCGCATAACTTTCCGGCGCGATACCGTTCCCAACCGTCCGCAGTCACGGACTTCGAGAGATATAAACGCTGCACACGTCAAGAAACGTTGAATGACAGAGAAGATGAACCGGTCGGCTATCGACGAGTTGCTCAGAGCCGAGGGCGCCGGGGTGCTCTCGCTGACCGACGGTGCCGAGACCTATGCGATTCCGGAGTCGTTCGGATACGACGGGACGTATCTGTACTTCCAGTTCGCCCACGAGGACGACAGTCGGAAGATGGCGTTTCTCGATACGACCGACGTTGCGACGTTCACGGTGTTCACCACCGACCCCGCCGAAAGCGTCCAGGCACGCGGGCGAATCGAAGCCGTCCCGGCGTCAGAACACGACGCCGCGGCGGCCGCACTTGCCGAGAACGCGACCGTCCCGACGATGAACGTAATTCCCGACACGCCGGTCGATGACCTCTCGATGGCGTTCTACCGGTTCGTCGTCGATTCCCTCTCGGGGCGGGTGTTCGAGGACCCGATGAAAAATCCGACCGAGGCCTGAGTGCCGAGTCAGGCGTCGTCTGCTGGCCGTCTGTTCTGTCCGATGGCTCGGGCAATCGAAAGTACGTAGCCGAGGCCGTACTGGACGTCGGGGTCCCGTGCGGCTTTCACCAGCCCGAGCGCACCGATGCGTTCGTCCGGTTGCCGTTCGGCGTCGCCGACGCTCTGAAGGACCGTCTCCAGTCCGTCGTGGGTCTCTTCGTCGGCGGCCGTCTGGGCGAGCTCCCCGAGCGAGGAGCCGGTCGCGGCCAGCGACCGAACCATCTCGTCGTCGAGCGCCGCCGTCAAAAGCGACGCCACGCTCGCGAGTTCGACCAACTCGTCTAGGGCGCCCGTCTCCTGAAGGCTCACGAGGGTTTCGAGCGTTTCCTGCAGTTCCGCGCCGTTCTGGCCGACGCTTTCGGCCAACCCGACCGTCTCGTCGGTCGCGAGGCCGTCTGCCGACTCCGCGAGCGTCGACGTCGTGTCGGCGAGGTCGCGAGCCATCTCGTCGGTGAGCGCGCTTTCGCCGAGTGCGACCACGTCCAGCAGTTCGTTGACGGCGTCCAGTCGGCGGACGAACTCCGCGACCGCTTCCGGGTTTTCCTCGATAGCCGCTTCCAGTTCCGTCTGACTCTCGGGTGCTTCGCCGGACATCCTCAGAGTAACCCCCGTGCGGTGAGCCAGTAGGACTCGTTGTACGCCAACTTCGCCCAGTGGATTTTCTCCGAGGGCGGCACCGGCGACGGCGGGTTTTCGTAGTCGAACTCCACGAACGACGCCGAATCCATGCCCGTCTCGACGAAACACAGCGTCTTCCCTTCGTAGGTCGCCGTCGCCGGGCGGCCGCGAACCGCACTGGCGAGTCGGCGGCCGACGACGCCGGCCTGATAGTGGGCCACGCTGCCGGCGTTCGGGGCACCCGTGTCGGCGGTGTCACCGATTGCGTAGACGTTCTCGGCGTTCTCGGCTTCGAGGGTGTGTTGGTCGACCTCGACCCAGCCGTCGTCGCCGAGGCCCGCGTCCTCGACGAGGTCGACGCCGCGGTGCGGCGGGATACCGACCAGCAGGTCGTAGTCGATGTCGGTTCCCTCCATCGAGGTAAGCCGGTTGGCCTCGGCGTCGACTGACTCGGCGTTGAAGAACGTCTCGACGTTGATGTCGCGGTCGTCCATCAGCGGCCGGGCCCATTCGGCGATGTGGGGATTGCCGTGGACGCGCTGAATCGGGTAGGTGTAGGTGATCTCGACGTCCTCCCGGAGGCCGCGCTTTCGGAACCAGTCGTCGGCCATGAACACGAACTCGAGCGGTGCCGCCGGACACATGTGCGGCGTCCCGATGACGCTCAACACGAGGTGGCCCTCGGTGAACGAGAGCAACTCCTCGCGCAGCGTCTCCGCCCCGGATTCGCTGTAGTAGTCGTGGCCGCCCTCGTCCAAGCCGGGTATCTCCTCGGGTGCGAGCGTCGACCCGGTCGCGAGCACGAGATGATCGTAACTGAGCGAGGTTTTATCGCGCATCCGGAGCCGCTGGCTGTCCGTGTCGATGTCCGTAACGCGGTCGATGCGGAGGTCGATTCGGTCGTCGACGAGTTCGTCCAGCGGCCGACGGCCGTCGGCTGGCTCGCGCTCACCGAACGGGACGTACAGCCACACTGGCTTGTAGACGTGGTCGGGGCCGTCGTTGACGAGCGTGACTCTGACCTCGTCGGCTTCGAGTTCGGCGTCCAGCCGGTCGGCGAGGTCGTTCGCCAACACGGCCCCACCGGTCCCGCCACCGAGGATGACGATATGGTCGGTCATGCTTTCTCCACGTAGAACGCGTAGTGGTCGTCTTCCTCCTCGACCGCTAGCAGCTCGTTTCCGGCCTCGTTCGTCCACTCTTCGACATCGGTCAGCGACTGCTCGTTATCGCTCAAAAGGCGCACGACCTCGCCCGATTCGACCGCTCGAATCTTGCCGATAAGGTCCATCAACGGACCGGGGCAGGCCGACCCCCGAGCGTCGACCGTCTCCGTCGGCTGAATATCTGTCTCTGTCATGAGTACAGGTGAACGTTCGTGGAGAACTCATATTAATATTGTGTGGAAGTCCCAATACATGGGAATTGTGTATGGTTGGGTAATGGTGGGCATCACTTATCGGTGAATGGGCAATAGTGGGCACTACAATGAAACTGGACGCGACCGACCTGCAAACGAACGAGACTGACGACTGAGGGCGGATCTATCTCGGCACCGAGTACGCGAACAAGCGCGTCACGGTCGCCATCGTCGAGGTCGAGTCTGAAGCCCCCGACGACGATGAACTGGCCGCTGCGTACCGCGATGCATCCAACAGCGCGAGCTCCCTTGCCGACGAGTGGGACGATGCGTCGGCAGAGGCGTGGGACGACCTCGAGCGATGAGTGACGAGGTCTCGATTCGCCGTGGAGACGTTGTCATCGTCCATCTCGACCCTACCGAAGGACATGAAATGAAGAAGACGCGGCCTGCGGTGGTCGTCCAAAACGGCATCGGTAACAAGAACGCGAGTACCACCATCGTAGCCCCGGCAACAGGGACATACAGCGGCTATCCATTCGAGGTCCAGGTCGAAGCGGCAGATTCACTCTTCGAGAAGGACTCTTCAGTCCGCCTCGACCAGCTACGTGTCGTTTCGATAGAAAGACGCATTCTCTCCGTTGTCGGCCGTCTCGATACCCCAACGATGGCGGCCATCGATGAGGCGCTCAAAGTGAACCTCGGGCTTGACTGACGCCTATCCGGAATTACTCGACAATACTGCTCTCGACGGCTCAGCGGTCACCCCATGTCCGCATCCGAGGCCGTCTCGACCGGGTCGACCCGGAACACGTACCCCGAGTAGGCGTTTTCGAGGTTCGTCGGGCCCTCTTCTTCGGTGTGGTCACGACAGAGATACGCCGTCGCCACGACGGCACCGTGACCAGTATCCTCTTGGTAGCGCTCCCGGACGACGAACGACGGTGATTCCTCACAGCCGCGGCGGTGACACTCACGAGGTGGTTCCTCGCCTTCCCTCGGCGGCTCCAACTCCTCGCTTCGCGTTTGTGCTTCCTCGATTTCACGCTCCCGCTGTCGCCGTTCTTCGTCTGCGGCCTGTTTCTCCCGACCCTCTTTGGTGTCTGCCATTCGAGATATTTGGGGCGCAAGCGACATAATGGTGTGGTGGTCTCGACGACGAAACCGTCCGCTCAGTCCGCCGTGACGCCGGCGTTGGCCTGGGCCTGCCACTCCCGGACCCGGTCGGCTGAGACGCCCTGTACCTCTCCCGCGACGGCCTCGGCGTCGGCATCCCGGAGGTCGTCAAGTGATTCGATGCCGGCTTCGGCGAGTTTTGCGGCGGTCTTCTCGCCGATTCCGTCGAGGTCCTCGACGGCCGACACCGCCTGTCGCTGTTGGTACTCCTCGTAATTGCAGATGGGACAGCCCAACTCCCAGGGGTCGTCGTCGTCCTCGCCGTCGACGATGTGGAGATGCGGCAGGCCGTGTTCCTCACACTGTTCGTCGGTGACGACGATGTCGCCACGCCGGGGCAGCGGCAGCGAGTACTCACACTCCGGATATCGGGTACACCCCACGAGGCGGGACCCCGAGCGGAGTTGCTTGATGGCGAGTTCGCCGCCGTGTTCCTCGCCACACTCGGGACACGGACCGATTATCTCGTCGTCGGCTTCGTCGGCTTCCTCGGCCTTACACCGCGGACAGCCGTGGACGAACGTGTTGCGACCGGCGAGCATCTTCACGTGACGGAGGTCGTGTTCCTCACAGCGTTCGTCGAGGACGGTCGGTTCGCCCTGGCTCGGCAGCGGGAGGGTGTAGCGACACTCCGGGAAGCCGTCACAGCCGACGAAGTACGACCCCCGACGGGACCGCCGAACTAGGAGGTCTTCACCGCACTCCGGACACGGCCCGAGCGTCCGGTCGGCCTTCATCGACTCCCGGAGATGCTCGCCGATTTCCTCTCGTGAATCGTGGAGTTCCTCGAAAATCGTCGCCAGCATCTCGCGGGATTCGGCGGTCACCTCGTCGTAATCCTTCTCGCCCTCGGCGATGGCCCGCATGTCGGCTTCGAGTTGGGCGGTCATCTCCTCGTCGACGATGCGGTCGGCGAACTCCTCGGCGGCCTCGACGACGGCCATCGCAAGTTTGGTCGGCCGCGGCGGGTCGCCTTCGATGTACCCGCGGTCGTACAGTTTCTGGAGGGTGTTGTGGCGGGTGGCTTTCGTCCCCAAGCCGAGGTCCTCCATCGTCTCGATGAGCCGCGACTGGCCGCGACGGCGGGGCGGTTGGGTCTGTTTGGCCTCGATGCGAGCGTCTTCGATGTCGAGGACTTCTCCCTCCTCGACGTCGGGAACGTAGTTCTCACTCGTCGAGCCGTAGGGGTACACCTCGTGGTAGCCGGCCTCGACGAGGCGCTTGCCGTTGGCCTTCAGCAGACAGCCGTTGGCGTCGGCGACGACCTTGAGGTGTTCCCACTCGGCGGCGTCGGCAACGGTGGCGAAGAACCGCCGGACGACGAGTTCGTACACGTCCCACTCGTCGTCGGAGAGGTCCTGCTTCCCGGGAATCTCTCCGGTCGGATGGATTGGTGGGTGGTCGGTGGTCTCCTCGTCGCCCGCCGTCGGTTCGATGTCGCCGGCATCGAGCAGCGACTGGGCGTTCTCCGAGAAGGGATGGTGGCCGACGAACGACTCCAAGAGGTCGGAAGGCTCGAGGTCGTCGGGGTAGACTGTGTTGTCCGTTCGGGGATAGGTGATGTAGCCGGCGGTGTACAGTTCTTCGGCAACGCTCATCGCTTTCTGTGCCGACAGCCCGATAGAGCCGGCGGCGCGGATGTACTGGGTGGTGTTGAACGGCTCCGGCGGGTCGTCGCTGCGGCGGCGGCGGTTGACCGACTCGACGATGGCTTCCCGCGCCCCCTGCAGTTGCTCGAAGGCCGCCTCGGCGTCGCTTTCGTCCCAGACGCGCTCGTTTTCGGTGCCGTCCTCCCTGTAGAAGTACTGGGCCTCGAAGCGCTCCTCGCTCTTCAGGAGGTCGGCGAACAGTTCCCAGTAGTCGTCGGGGTCGAACGCCTGAATCTCGCGTTCGCGGTCGACGATGAGTTTCAGCGTCGGCGACTGCACCCGGCCCACCGAGATGAAGTCCTCGCCCAACTGCTTGGCCGAAAGCGAGAGGAATCGAGTGAGTGCGGCGCCCCACAGCAGGTCGACGACCTGTCGGGCCTCCCCCGCGGCCGCGAGGTCGAAATCGAGGTCGTCGGGGTCGGCGAAGGCGCTTTTCACCTCGTTTTCGGTAATCGAGGAGAACCGGACCCGGGAGATGGGCACGTCGGCGACCTCCTCGATGAGTTCGTAGGCCTCCTTGCCGATGAGTTCGCCCTCGCGGTCGTAGTCGGTGGCGATGACCGCTTCGTCGCACTCGGCGGCCAGCGACTGTAGCGTCCGGACGATGTTCTCCTGTGTCGGCGTCTTGACCACGTCGGCGTCGACCAACTCCGCGGGTTGGACGTCCCGCCAGTCGGCGTACTCGGCGGGGAAGTCGACCCCGACGACGTGTCCCGAGAGGCCGACACAGCGCTTGTCCCCCCAGCGGTAGACGTTGACGCCGTTTCGGCGCTCGGCGGACGCACCGCCGTCGGAGAGAATGTCGGCGATACGCCGTGCGGCGTTGTCCTTTTCGGTGACGATGAGTTCCACGAGTACGTCGGGGTACGCCGACTCGGGGTTTCAACCTTTCGTCGTAACAGCCATAAAACCGCGTTAGGAGGCGCCTGCGGGCGTATGAGCGCGTACGTGTCGCGTGCCTCACGCACGCGGGTGGAGTCAACGAAGTGGGTCGCTTTCCGGACCGGCACCCTCTTGCTCCCGTAGTCCCGACGGCCCCACATGGAGGAGTCCACCGCGCGAAAACTCCGCTTCGGGACGCTGCAGGTCGTCGGCGCCGTCGCGGTCATCCACCTCGTCGTCGGCATCGCCGAGTTGGCACGCCTCGGACGGGCCGGCCTGCTGGGACAGTACTTCGCGGGCGAGCAGGCGCTGTCCCAACCCGAACCGTGGCTGTTCACGCTTGCCGGGGTGGCCATGCTCGCCGGCATCCTCGCGACGGCCGCCGGCGCCATCGACTACCGCCGGGCGTACGTCCTCGGCATCGGCGTGATGGTCGTCTTCGTCGTCGGGTGGCTGGCGTGGCACTCCGTCCTCGAACACGGCCTCTCCGGCGCCGGCGAGGTGACGGCGACCGACCACAGCCACGAGGGCCTCGGCGAAGTCGTCGCGACCCATTACGTCGACCCGCTCGTCGGTATTTTCACGGGCACAGACCAACCCGGACAGGTGACGCTTGCCGTCGTCTCGAAGACGCTCGAAATCGTCGCCACGGTGCTGTTGGGTGTGCTGTTGGCACTCGACCCGCGTGTCGAGGACCCCGACAACCCCATCGCAGGAATGACCGAAAGCGTCGACAGCGCCGAAAGCGCCGAAAGCGACTGAGCGTCCACCCGACGCCGAAGCGTCGTCAGTCGTCGGCCGGAGTTTCCGCTCTCACCGCACCGGTGTTTGCCCGCTCGACAGTGTCTTGATTATCGAGGACCCACCGCAGGAGGATGTACGCGAAGACGTACTTCGCGAGCACGTCGAGCGCCGAGTATCCCCACGACGTGACGCCGACGGATTGTACGAGTGCGAACCCTTCGACGCCGACGGCCCAGATTATCGGATAGCCCAGCCAGAGGACGACCGTCAGTGTCCGGAGCGTACCGAACACCTCGGCGGTGCCCGCGCGTTCGGCGCCCACCGGCCACTCCGCCAGCAGGGCATAGAGGACGACGACGAAGAAGCTACAGCTGATGAGATAGAACGCCCACCGGAAGGCGTACGACGACGTGGTCAGCGCTGCCGCGAGACCGGTTAGACACATCGCGATATCGGCGGCGATGACGACGAACAGGTCGCCGATGTCCACGTCGGCGAGCAACCCCAACGCGAGCAGAATCAACGGCGTCGACAGCGCCCACGTCAGATACCGACCCCACTGACTGAGGACAGCCTCCCCTTCGAGGGCGTGCCCGGGTGGCATCTCGATGAGTCCGACCGTGAGCCCCGAGAGCAGCCCCAGATAGCTCGAAATCGATACCAGCGGTATCAAAAGCGTCGCACCCCAGATGAGTTTCGCTCGCGGAGAGCGGACGTTCCGGCCCATGTACACGAACAACAGGACGGACAGCCCGGCCAACGCGACGTTCACCCACAGCGACGCACTCAGCAACGTGTCGTTCCGTATCCGGCCGAGCAGTTCGGCCTGGGAGCTCTGAAGCGGCGCGAGCGCCTCCGCCAGTACGACCCCCTCGGTGAGCATTGTCTCGAACATCGACATAACACTACGTCACGAGGTGTGTTCAAGCCAGTACCCAACCAGTAGGGGCGGAGCCGTCTTCCAACCGGTGTCCGAGCCAGCAACACCGCTCGACCCCCTCGTCAGTAGTGGTGGTACTCGACGGAGTACCACGACCACGACCCGTCGGTGTAATCGCCGACGTAGCCGGCATCCGACAGCGCCGAGAGGTCGCCGATGTAGGACCCCATCGCGGTGTCGGCGGGGTACCACACCATCCCACTGGAATCCGTCTCGTAGTTGAACCAACCCGTCGAATAGCCCTGACTGCCGTAGAAGTCCCCGAGGTCGTCGGCGATTATCGAGGTGTCTTCGCCCTCGTCGGCGAGGTACACCTCCGGGAGCATGTGTCGGCTCCCGTCGGGCGCTTCGACGGTCGCCAGCCGCGTCGTCGCGCCGATGGCTTCCAAAAGCGAGGCGACGAGGACGGCCTGACAGTCGCAGTCGCCGGCGCCCGTCTCAAGCGTCTCATCGGGCGGGGCGATGTAGTTCCGCGAACGCGGGTCGGGGACGTAACTGATGGTCTCGTTGACGTGGTGGTGAATCGCCGCCGCCTGGTGATACGAGAAGTCGCTGCCCGCCGAGGCGTAGTCGCTGGCCACCGAGACAGCCGTCGAGCGAACCGCAACCGGGTCGATGCGTTGACCGGGGTTCATCAGCTTTCAGCGAGTGCCTCCCGAAGCAGTTCGTTGACGGTCCCGGGGTCGGCGCTGCCGCCCGTCTCCTGCATCACCTGCCCGACGAGGAAGTTGAGCGCGCCGTCCTCGCCGGCGTGGTAGTCCTCGACGGCGTCGGGGTTGTCCTCGATGGCCGACTCGACAGCGGACTCGACGGCGCCTTCGTCGGTCTTTCCGAGGCCTTCCTCCTCAACGATGTCGTCCGGCGTGAGTTCGTCGTCGAGCATCCGGCGGAGGACGATTTCCTCGGCGTTTTTCGTCGTGATTTCGTCGTCGCCGACCAACTCGACGAGACGCGCGAACTCGTCGAGACGCCCCTCGATGTCGGTAATCGACATGTCGCGGTAGTTCAACTCGCCGAGGAGGTTGTCGGCGACCCACGTCGCCGCCAGTCCGGCGTCGAACGTCTCGGCGATGCGCTCATAGAAGTCCGCGACCTGTTTCGTGGAGGTGAGTTTCGAGGCCGACTCCGAATCGAGGCCGTACTCCGCTTGGAACCGCTCGCGGCGAGCGTCAGGGAGTTCAGGAATGTCGATTTTCGCCTTCCAGTCGGAGACGCGGAGCGGCGGCAAATCAGCCTCCCGGAAGTAGCGGTAATCCTTCTCCTCTTCCTTCGAGCGCATCGAGACGGTGATGCCTCGGGATTCGTCCCAGTGACGCGTCTCCTGTTGAATTTCGCGGCCGCGCTGGATGGCGTTCTTCTGGCGGGTCTCCTCGTAGGCGAGTGCCTTCTCGGCGCCCTTGTGACTGGAGATGTTCTTGACTTCGGTGCGGTTGGCCGATTCGAGTACGTCGGTCGAAATCGCGCCGTCGTCGTCCACCTCACTCGCGTCGACGATAGAGAGGTTGGCGTCGACGCGGAGACTGCCGTCCCGGGTGGCGTCGAAGACGCCGAGATACTCCAGTACCTCGGTGAGTTTCGCGAGGAACGCTCGGGCCTCCTCGGCGCCGCGGAAGTCGGGAGCAGTGACGATTTCCATCAGCGGCGTCCCGGCGCGGTTGTAGTCGACGAGGGTGTACTCGGCGGTGTCGATGGACCCGCCGGCGTGTTGGAGACTTCCGGGGTCCTCCTCGAGGTGGGCGCGTTCGATGCGGACGCTCCGGCGCTCGCCTTCGACGGAGAATTCGAGTTCGCCGCCGTCACACACCGGCGCGTCGTACTGCGTTATCTGGAAGTTCTT
>ENA-ORDC01000295-ORDC01000295.1-marine-metagenome-genome-assembly--contig:-NODE-295-length-53506-cov-7.301016_pt1 | contig 53506 bp, 56 predicted proteins | sample MGYA00237783_ERZ508515 | MGnify/ENA primary metagenome ERZ508515 (study PRJEB26186, sample SAMN06268792) | marine metagenome | isolation source: Eden Landing Ponds, San Francisco, CA, USA | place...
ACCGACGACGCGACCGCCGTCGCCGAGGCGCTCGGCGGCGACCTGAAGCCACCCGCCGGGGGCCGCGCCCAGGTCGACGACGGTCCGCTCCGCGCCAAGCAGGTCGGCCGTCTCGTCGAGTTGCCGGAGTTTGAACGCCGAGCGGGCACGATAGCCCTGCTGCTTGGCCCGGTTGTAGTACTTGTCTTTCCCGCTCATGGGACGCTCACCGAGTTCCGTGTCGTCGTTCGATGGCGAATCGCCGGCGAATGCGTGTTCATACACGGAGAGACGCCGTCGAGGCGGAAAACCACATCGAATAGGACAGCAGCTCACCGCTCGGGATGGACGGGCGCGTCGAAGCCACCTCTGACGAGTGGTTTGGCGATGTGCCGGCGGGCACACGGCGGAACCTCGTACCACCCGTCTTCCAGATCGCGGTCGATCTCGCGCTCGGCTTTCCCTTCGGCCGTCGTATCACAGTCCCGGCAGCGATACCCCTGTCCCCGACCGGCGCTCTCCATCGTCCGACCACAGTCCGGACACGTCGGCGTGACGCGCTCGGTCCGAACGAGATCCCGAACGGCGAACTTTTCGAGTTTGAGCGTGCCGTCGGTGACCTCACCGCAGACAGTGACGCGATCGCCGACCCGGAGCGCGCGAACCCGGTCGCGAAAGCGCTTGGTCGGCTCGAAGGCGGCGCACGGCAACGCCTCCCCAGTCTCGTCCACCACTCCCTCACCATCCGCCAGATCCGTTCGGGAACCGTCTGCGACCGTGAGAAAGACGTGGCCGCCCTCTCGGGTTTCGGGCGGTTCGCTCACGGTTCCGGTCACCCGGTAGGCTCGCCCGTCGCGAACGATCTCGACTGTCCCCTCGCGCAGGTGGGCATCGGTCCCCTGATTGGTGACGAACAGCGAGGTTCGTTCGACCGGTTCGCTCTCGATGCCGGCCGCGACTTCGCGAACGACGTCGGGGTCGTCGCCGCGGATACCGTGGAGGATCGGCCCCGGCGCGTGGGGGACACAGACGAGTTCACCCTCGCCGCGGTCGACGGTGTCCCAGGCGTCGGGGTAGCCCGCCTCGGCAGCCGCGAAAACGGATTCGGCGTCGACCTCGCGTGGCGTCCCCCGGCGCTCGGGTTCGCGATAGGAGATGTACTCGTAGGTCCAGTCCTCGACAGCCTGCCACGCTCCGAGTGCCGCGAGCGCGCCGATCAACCCACGGCCGTTGCCCGCCTCCAGGGCGTCGTATTCGAAGCGATCGATCAACTCGCGGGCGTCGGCGACGTCGTGGAAGTCCCGGACGGCCTCGCGGGCGAAGTCGCGGACGGCGTCGGGCATCGCCGCCGCTGATTCGCTCGTGAGGACGACGCCGGGATTCGTGCGTGGGTCGTCGGTCTCGGCCAGCGGGAGTTCCTCGCGGACGATTTCTCGGGCGGCATCGACGGGGGCATCGGTGTGGATCGCGAGCGCGGCGTTCCCCCGGGTCTTGTGCTCGACGGCCGGGTTTAGCCGGACGAGCAGTCGCCGATCAACTGTCCAGTCATCCGCAGCCGCCAGTCGATCGGCGATCCGGGCCGCGAGGTACGTCGTGCACATCCCCGCCTCCCGGGAGTCCGTGTCGTCGATGCCGATGACTGTCACGTCCGGTCGTACCGGACGGGGAAACTAACGGGTTTCGGGTGACGGGACGAGGGTGCAAACGCTCATCGGGGCGAGGGCGTCGAGCAACTCTAGTTCAAATGCGAAAAACGGGAGAAGACGCCTTCTTAGACCGGCGGAACGCATTTATAGCAGGATCACATTATAGATAGTAGCGAATCCATGTCACGATCGGCACTGGTCGGTAACGTCATCGCCATGCTCGAGGACGCGGGCTTTCTCGTCAGCGACCGGTGTGCGATTCGGCCGAAGAGTTTCGACATCGCGGCTCGCCGAGGGGAGGACACCATCCTGGTGAAGATCCTCGGCAACATCGACGCCTTCGACGGGCTCACCGGCGCTGAGATGCGACGCCTCGGGGAGTACCTGGAGGCGACCCCGCTGGTGATCGGGCTCCGGACGCGCGACGAGGAACTCAAACCGGGCGTCGTCTACTTCCGTCACGGCGTGCCCGTCTTCAGTCCGGACACCGCGATGGACTACTTCGTCGAAGGCGTCCCGCCGCTCATCTACGCGGCACCGGGCGGGCTGTACGTCAACATCGACAGCGACGTCCTCGCCGACGCCCGCGAGCAGCGCGACTGGAGCCTCGGCAAACTCGCCAACGAACTCGGCGTCTCCCGGCGGACCGTCTCGAAGTACGAGAACGGGATGGACGCCAGCGTCGAGGTGGCTGCCGCACTCGACGACCTCTTCGAGGAGCCGCTCACGTCACCGGTCAACGTCCTCGAGGAGGGCGAAGACGTCCGCGAGGACGACTCGATGCCCGAGGAACCCGAGGTCGACCCCGACGACGAACAGATCGTGACGGTGCTGACCCGCGTCGGGTTCGACGTCCACCCCACCAACCGCGCGCCGTTCAAGACCGTCAGCGAGGACGAAGGCGAGGAAGATCGCGTGTTTACGGGCCACTCCGAACTCAACGAGGCCGCCAGAAAGCGCGCGCGAATCATGGCCTCCGTGGGTCGGGTCACCGGGACCCGATCGGTCTACGTCGTCGAACGCGCGACCAGAGACTCCCTGGAGGGGACGGCCCTCGTCGAGGAGAGCGAGATGGACGACATCGAGGTGGCCGAGGACCTCCGGGAGTTGATCCGCGAACGGGGCGAGGAGCCCGCCTGACAGCGCGACAGCTGATTTACTCGGTCGCCAATACGAACCGGAACGCACTACCCGCTGGTTCTCCCAGAGGGTCGTATGCCCGGCGACCTGACGATCTACGACGACCGCCTCGCCCGCCAGATGGACGCGGGCGAGTTCGTCCTCGCGGTCGTGACGGCGACCAAGCCCGACTTCTACAAACAGGCCCCGGTGGTCACCGCCGCCCGCGAGGCCGACGTGCCCACGTTCGTCCTCCACACCGGCCAGCACTACGACGACGTCCTCGGCCACGGGCTCGCCGAGTACGGCATCGAGGACCGCGTCGCCGTCGATCTCTCGATCCGCGGAAGCCTTTCGGAAAAGACCGCCCAGGTCCACCGCCGGATCGACGAGTTGACCGATCATCTCGCCGAACAGTGGCCCGACACGACGGTCCTGCCGATCGTCCACGGCGACACCCACGCCGCCGGGATCGTCCCGCAGGCGTGGCTGTTCGCCACCAACCAGGCCGTCGCTCACAACGAGGCCGGCCTGCGCGGAATGTCCCCGGACTTCGAGGAACACGCCGACCCCGAAGCCTTCGTCGACGCCCAGTGGAACGGTGAGTGGTCGATCAACCGCGCCGAGCCCTTCCCCGAGCAGTACGACACCTTCGTCGGCTCCGCGGGCTCGATTTATCAGTTCGCACCCGTTTCACTCAACCGCGAACATCTCGAAAACGAGGGCTACCCCGCCGACGTCGACGGCGAGGAGCGCATCCCTGTCGTCGGCAACAGCGTCGTCGACGCCATCGAGATGAAACGCGACGCCGACCTCGAAGAGAGCATCTTCGACATCTATCCCGTCCTGGAGGAACGCGACGACTGGATCCGCGTCGACATCCACCGCCGGGCGAACCTGCTCCCCGACCGATTCACGGCGATCGTCGAGGGCGTCATCGGCCTGGTCGAAGCCGGCTACAACGTCAACTTCCTGGAGCTGACCGCCACCGAGGAGGCCCTCAAACAGTACGGCTACCGCGAGAAGCTGCTCGAACTCGACGAGAATCGAGAGAACTTCCTCTTCACCGGCCTCTGGAAGAAACACGCTCACGTCTATGAGTTCCTCACCTCCGGGCAGTGTTTCGCGGAGTTCACCGACTCCGGCAGCATGCAGGAGGAGCTCAACTACATCGACGAGGCGATCTGCCTGACCGCGCGGTTCAACACCGACCGCCCGGAGACGGTCTTCGACGCAGGGACGAACCTCCTCGTTCCGCCCGTCGACGGCGAGTACGTCACCGAGATGGTCGAGTACGTCGCCGAGACCGACGCCGTCCGCGAGGAGATCCAAACCGGCCCGAACCTCTACGGCGGGAACGTCGGCGAGTCTATCGTGGAGTTCCTCGAGGAGAAGCGCGGTGAAGTCCCCTTCGACTGGGCACACGAGCGCGTCGGCTTTGGGACCAGCGATCAGGACTTCGAGTACCTGTGAACTACCCCACCCTGCTCGCGCTGACGTCTTCTCGCGGGCTTTGCCCGCTCGAATGGTCCGAGGCGCTTTGCGCCTCGCTACGCTCGCTGAGGGTAGTGCGGGACCGAAGGTCCCGCTGACCATGCGAACGGGCGCTGCGCGCCCGTGAGCAGATGGGGCTTCCTGCTTCCACGACGCGCTTTGCAGGAACAACCGCAGTTCCCGTAGGGAGCGCAGTCTCCACAGGCGTTCGAAAATCGCTGAGCGATTTTCGCAGCCCATCAGAATCGCACGGCGATTCTGAGGACGTTCCTTCGGAGTGACCCACTCCTAGGTCGGTAAGTCCGCGAGAAAGAATGTTCCACGCTGCGTTTGCGTCTCTGTCCGCTTCGAAGCCACAGGCAGGACAGGAATGTTCACGCACCCACAGCGGCTTGTCTGTTTTGACGCCACATGACGCACATTCCTTGGTCGTGTCTTCCGGATCAACCTCCACGAAATGTGTGCCTTCACGCTTGCATTTGTATTCGAGCAAATCGGTGAATGTGTTCCACGCCGCTGACGCTGTGTTGCGGCTGTTGCCCGGTGATTCCAGCATTCCTTTCACGTCGAGGTCTTCGACGGCAACCAGGTCGTACTCCCGAGCGTAGTATGCCGAGAGTTTGTGGAGGAAATCACGCCGCTTGCGCTTGATTTGCTTGTGGCACTCGGCTACCGTCTGCCGTTGTTTCTCCCAGTTATTCGACTCGTACTCTTTGCGCGAGAGCTTCCGCTGCTCTCGTTCAAGCCTGTCGCGTTCTTCCAAGAGATCAAGTGACTCGACCGCTGTGCCGTCTGTATCGTGGGCATACTTCAGAATTCCCACATCAATCCCGACCATCCCGTCAGGGTCAATATCCGCCAGCGGTGGCTTGGCTGGCGGTTCTGTGTCCATCTCCACACCGAAGATGGCGAACCATTCACCTGTTTTCTCTTTTTTGAGTGTGACTTCTTTGACTGTGGCGTCCTCAGAAATCGGAGATTTCTGATGGGCTGCACAAGAGCTGTCGCTCTTGTGAACGTCCTCGGGCAGTGCTCGGTGGAGTTGGATGGGAATGTCTGCGAGTTTCGACAGCGACAACACGGTCTGGCCACTCTTCTTGTCGAGTTCGAAGCCAGACTGGTTGTAGGTGAAACTGCGAAACTCCCGAGGTGATTTCCACCGAAGTTCACCAACCTTGTAGCCCTGTTCTTTGAGCTTCCCGAGTGCGTTGATGTTTTTCGCAATCCGCATGACAGTGGGCTGAAGCACCTTCGAGTACACGTCGGTAAGTGCGTCCCACCAGTCTTTGAGGTCGGGAAGTTCGTCACGGATTTTACGGACACGCTGTTCGACGGTGCCCTCGTCTTCGGGTATTTGATTGAAGCGGTATAGAGCGTGGTTGTAGAGCTGTCTACAGGTATCGCGGTGGTAGTACAATGTCTCACGCTGGCTCTCTGTGGGCTTGAGACGATACCTGTAGTTGTAGTTCATAGGCTATGAGTCGCGTTCTTCGATAAGTTCATCCAGTTGTTCTTGGACGAACGAGGAGAGGTTCAGGTGGTTCTCCTGAATCCATTCTTCTTGGTCTTCTCGGATGGTGATTGTCTTCCGTTTCACCGTGTGCATACTATACGTTTAGTGCTTAATATATGCTTAGATTATGTGGGCCTGTGGGCCTACAACAATCACGTGTATGAAAAACGATGACGGCGGTGTATCCCCTCCCTACTGCGCTCCTTGTCCGCTTGCGCGGACTGTGGTGTCGTCCGAAAATCTCTGATTTTCGGGATCACGAGAATCGAAGATTCTCGAACGACTCCTTGAGGGAGGGGGCTTACCGCCTGCATTCAGCTAAGCGACGGCGGCTATCACCTCCCTCGCGACCGTGGAGTTGACTCCGGGTGGCCCCGAACTTTATCCACTTGGGCCGACATATCTGTACATGGGAGTCACACAGCCCACGAACGACCTCGCGGCCACGCTCGACGACGGCGGCGTTGCCCTCGGCGTTCTCGATAGCGCGTACAGTCCCCGGCTCGTGGAGTTCTACGGCGACCTCGGCGTCGACTTCGTCTGGCTGGATCTCGAACACGGTGGCCCGGATCCCTGGGACGGCGGCCGTATCGAGAACCTGTTGCGGGCCGGCGAACGGACCGGCGTGGAGTTGCTCGTCCGACTGCCCGATACCGACCCGACGCTCGTCCGTAAGGCACTGGATCTCGGCGTCCGGAACGTCTTTCTCCCGCGGGTCGAGACGGCCAGGGAGGTCGAGGCGGCGGTGCGATCCGGGCGCTTTCGCTACGACGGCGAGCCCGGCGATCGCGGGCTGGCGGCCCCGCGGGCCAGTCGCTGGGGAGCGACTGACGAGTACGTCACGACCGAGGACGAGCAGACGCTGGTCGGGACGACGGTCGAGACCGCGGCCGCCGTCGAGAACATCGACGACATCCTCGCGGTCCCGGAACTCGGCTTCGTGTTCATCGGGCCGTTCGACCTCTCGGTCTCGTTTGGCCACCCCGGCGAGATCGACCATCCGGACGTCCAGGAGGCCGTCGAGACGGTCCGTTCGAAGGCACTCGAGGCGGACGTGCCAGTCGCTGGACTCGGGTTCGGCATGGACGACGTGGCCGAGAAGGCCGAGGCGGGCTACCAGCTCCTCAACCTCGGGAGCACGACCGGTGCACTGAACCAGGTGGTCTCAAAGTGGCTCGAAGACTTCGAGGACGGTCGCTCGTAGGCCGTTCTCCTGAAGCACCGTTCGAAACGCTCCCGGCGGAATCAGGCGCCGCTTCCGTAGGTCTCCTCGAGATACTCCACGATGTCGTCGCTCTCGGGCATCCCCTCGATCCCGTGGTCCTCGTCGACCAAGACAGGGACGCCCGTCTGGCCGCTGATCTCCTTGACTTCCTCGCGTGCGCTCTTGCTGGCCGGCACCTCGTGGGACTCGTATTCGAGGCCGAGGTCGTCGAGTTTCCGTTTGACCTTCGCACAGAACGGACAGCCCGTGAGTTCGTAGAGTTCGAGGTTCGTCATCGGCGACGATTGGGGACGGACGCAAAAGAGCACGGCGGTTCTCACAACCGGGTTACCGAATCGTAACCGAGTGCGGACAAAACGGGGATCGTCGCATCTCGATCAGAACGTCACGAACTGCCCATCGACCAGGAAGAAGAACACGTAGTAGACGATCAACAGGAGTGCGAGTATCCACTGGCCGAGTTTGACGTCCTGTCGCTCACCGATCGCGACCTTGATCAGCGGATAGCTGATGATCCCGGCTGCGAGCCCGTCGGCGATCGAGAGGGTCAACGGCATCACGGTGATCGTGAGGCCGCTCGAGATCGCCCAGGCCTTGTCGGTCCAGTCGATGTCAGCCACGCCCTGGAGCATGATGATCCCGACGACGACTAAGGCGATGTACGTCGCGTATTGTGGGATCAACGAGATCACCGGCACGACCAGCAGCGAAACGAGGAACAGGACACCGACGACGAGCGCGGTGAAGCCAGTGCGGCCGCCCTCCTCGATCCCGGTCGAGGATTCGATGTAGGTCGTCACCGTCGACGTCCCCATTATCGAACCGACTGTCGTCCCGATGGCGTCTGCCATCAGCGGCTTGTCCATCTCGGGGAGGTTGCCCTCGTCGTCGAGGAACCCGGCGATACCGGAGACGCCGATCAGCGTCCCGGCCGTGTCGAAGAAGTCGACGACGAAGAACGTGAACACGACCAGCAGGAAGACAGCCGGATCGTCAGGGATCTGTCCGAGCCCCGAGACGAAGCCCTCCGCCAGCGGGAGGAAGTTATACTGCGTGTCGAGCAGGTAGTCGGCGAGCCCCTGACTCTGCAACTCGGCGTAGCCCGGCGGTGCAAACGTTTCCTCTCCACCCGAGGCGAAGAGTGTCAGGATCCAGCCGAGCACAGCCGTCGAAACGATCCCGATGATGATCGAACCCTTCGTTCCGCGAGCGTAGAGGAACAGCGTCAGTGCGAGGCCCGCCACCGCCAGCACGGCCACCGGGTCACTGATGAAGTTCCCGAGCGTGACGAGCGTCGCCGGGTCGTCCACCACGACGCCCATCTCCTGTAAGCCGAGGAACAGCAGGAAGATACCGATACCGGCCCCGACGGCGCGTTTGACCGGCTCCGGGAAGAGTTCGATCACGTACCGACGAGCCCCGACAGCCGTCAGTGCGATGAAGACGATCCCCTCGGTGAAGACCGCGGCCAGCGCGACCTGCCACGGCACGCCGAGTCCGAGAACCACGGTGAACGCAAAGAAGGCGTTGAGCCCCATCCCGGGAGCCAGTCCGAACGGCCGCTTGGCGTAGATCGCCATCACGGCGATCGCGACGACCGACGCGAGAATGGTCACGACCGACAGTGCCTGTAGTACCTCCGCTTCCCCCCAGCCGGCCGGCGGATCGGTCAGGATCGCCGGCCCGATGATCGTCGGATTCACCACGACGATGTACGCCATCGCCAGGAACGTCGTCGCCCCGGCGAGGATCTCGGTACTGAAATCCGTGTCGTGTTCGTCGAACTCGAAGTACTCGGCGAGTGTGTCTGTTACCGCCATATGTCTACCACGTTCGACTACCTTGCACAGCTGTGACTTAATGTTTTATATAGTTTCGGAACAGGTATTCACGTTCGTGGATACGTATCGAGGTCGCTGGCTGCAGGGAGCCTCGTGAACGCGACGACGGGGGCGTCAGCCGACTGGCGGACCGCATCGAGACCCTCCTCGCCGACGGCGATTACCGTAAACACGCCGGAGACCGTCGCTCCGGCACGATCCACGAGGTCGAGCAGGAGTCGTTGGGTGCTCCCCGAGCGGACGAAGTCGTCGACGAGCAACACGTCGTCGCCGGCGTCGATCGCGCTCGCGGGCAGCGAGTAGGTGATCTCGATCCCGGGGGTGAGCCGCTGGCGAGCCTCGACGAACTCGGAGACGCCGGTTTCGCGGGACTTCTTGGCGTAGGCGACCGGGACGTCGAAGTGTCGCGCCATCGCGCCCGCGATGGTGATCCCGTCGGTCGCGGCAGTGAGAACGATGTCGGGGCGGCCAAACGCGAAGGTCTCGGCGGCGACGCCGGCGACGAGGTCGAGCAACGACTGATCGAAGACGACGGCCGTGTCGTCGACGTACCCCTCCTCGTCGCGGTCGATCCGTGACTCGATCTCCGCGGCGAGCGTCTCGCGACCCAGGTCTTCGACGATATCCCTGGCGCGCTCGACACCTGGCAAGACGTGGCCGTTGACGTACCGATTGAGGTCGCCCGCCGACAGCCCGGTCTCTTCGGCGAGTTCGTCGTACGTTCGACGCGCCTTCAGCCGACGGAGCACCGAGACAGCCCGTAACTGGAGGGTGGTCTTCTCGAGGCGTTTCATGCATCTCACGTGTCACGACACGACCGTGAATATTTCGGAAGCGGTAGCGCAGGATATATACAGTATCGACGAACAGTCATCGCGATCGGCGTCCGCGATCAGTCATCGCGATCGGCGTCCGCGATCAGTTCCTCGGCAGTCACGAGCGAGTCGAGTTCGACGTCGTGTTCGGCCAGGTTCTCGCGGGCCCCTTCCTGCCGATCGACGACGACCAGAACGCGCTCGACGACCGCCCCGGCCGCACGGAGCGCGGAAACGGCGTCGATCGCGCTCTGTCCGGTGGTGGCGATGTCCTCCAGGACGACGACTTCCTCGCCGGCCTCGAGTTCGCCCTCGATCAGGTTGCCCGTGCCGTACTCCTTCTGTTGTTTGCGGACGATCACGTAGGGCGTGTCGGTCTCGGCGCTGGTGACGGCCACCAGCGGGACCGCGCCCAGCGCGACGCCGGCGAGTTTCGTCCCGTCGAGTCGGTCGGCGAATTCCGCGGCGATCAATCGAAGACAGGTGGGATCGGTCTCGAAGACGTACTTGTCGACGTAGTAGTCACTCGTCCCGCCGTGGGAGAGTTCGAACTCGCCGTAGCGGACGGCGTCGGCGTCGGCCAACGCGTCGATGAGTTCCTGGGAGGCCATGTCCGCGTCTGGGTGACGGTCGGGGTAATAGCCATCGGAATCGGACTGCTGGCCGCTCTGGCGCCCGGCCCCTCATTCAAGTTGCCGACGGATAGCGCGGACTTCTTCGAGGAGTGCATTCATCGTCGTCTCCTCATCTGTCCCGGTCGTCGGTTCGCCAGTCAGTTCGCGCTCGTCCCTTCCCTCGCGGACGGATTCGAGGACCTGTTCGCGGAGGTCCTCGTAGTCGGTGACGCCCTGGATCGTGAGTTCAGCGGTGCTCTGGGCCCCCTGGCCGGCGGTCTGGATCGCGACGCTGCCGACGCCGAAGCGACGGGTGATCGGGCCCTGCTTGGTCTCGGCGTTCGTGATCCGAGAATAGGGGACAGTCGACTGACTGTGCCACCAGACGCCACCACGGGACTCGATCTCGTCGTCGGTCAGCCGGAACCCGACCGACCGGGCGTACGCGCCGGACCACCACCAGAAGAACGCCAGGAGCCCTATCGTGAGCGCAGTCAGCCCGGCAGGAACGAACCAGGGGGCGTCCTCGACGAGGAGAGTCACGACGATCGGGATCCCCATGATCACCACAACCGATCCCACGAGATACGTCCGATAGAGTGTGGCCAGCGCGTCGGGCCCGAACCATTCGTGTCGCTGTCGCATACCGTCTGGAAGGACCGGCGTCAGCTTAATACTACCCTGTCACACCCCGCTCAGGGCTCGGGGTACGCCGACAGGGCCGCTTCGAGCCGATCGCGCTCGTCCCGAAGCGCCGAAAGTTCGGCCTCGACGTCGCCGCGTTCGAGGCGGACGCGCTCCTCGTCGGTGAGTTGCTCGCGGGCCCGAACGCTCTCTCGCAACCGCTCGTAGTCGGTCCTCGACGGCAGTTCCCGGACCGTTCGGAGTTCCGCCACGACGTCGTCGGGTGCGATCCGCCCCACGACGGCGATCAACTCCCGGCAGCGCCACCGAAGTTCCTCGGCGGCGGGCGGTGGCCAGGAGACTTCGAGCGGGCCGGCATCCAGCCGTCGCAGATACGTCTGGTGAGTCGCGACGTTGCGCTTGAGTCGCCTGGCGTCCGGAACATAGTGTTCGAGTTTCGAGACGGAGTAGTCGGCGTATTCGAGCAGCGTCGGGACCGGTTCTTCCCCGGCCTCGCTGTCTGTCACGTACGCGACCAGGTCCGCCGGCGGCGGTCGATACTCGACCAGCGGGTAGGCCGTCGTCGTCTCGACGAAATCGAGCAGTTCCCGGGCCGAGTCCTCGTGCTTCCGGCGGTCGAACGCCTCGGCGATGGCCCGATTGTAGGCCTCGATCGGTTCGCGTACGTTTTCGACGGGCGCGTCGAGGTCGGCGTCGCCGAGCGCGACCAGGTCAGCCAGGTCGTCGATGCGATCCGCGAGTTCCCGTCTTCGAACCGCAACGTCGTGGCGGGCTTCGCGGTAGCGTTCGCGCGCCCGCTCGCGCTCCTCGACACGCTCGACGAGGTCGCCGACGGGTTCGAGCGCCGCTCGTGCCGTCTCGAAGTCCGCGCTCTTGAGCCAGCGCTGGTGCATCGTCTCGTCGACTGTCTCGAAGGCCTCTCGATGATCGATGTCGTCCGGGAGATTTTCGACGAAGCGGGCGATCTCCTCCTGGAACTCGATGAACGCCTCCATGTCGACGTCCGTCTCGCCGTCACTGGTTGCCCGTGCCTCGTATCGCTCCAGGAGACCGGTCATCTCCTCGTAATGCTCCCGGAGTTCTTCGAGGCGCGCTTGCCCCGCTTCCTCGACGCGCTCTGTGGCTTCTTCGTGTGCCGTCGCCGCCCGTTCGAGGGCGGTCACGAGCGCCTCGGCGGACGGTTCGTCCCCCTGCCCCGGTTCGGTCGACTGGGCGCTCATTCGTAGACGTCCTCGGGATCGAAGACCCGTTCGCCGACGACCTCCCCGTCGATCGTGCGGTAGAAACACGACTGGAAGCCGGTGTGACAGGCCCCGCCCTCCTGTTCGATCAGGTACAGCAGGGCGTCGCCGTCGCAGTCGACCCGGACCTCCTCGACGTGCTGGACGTTCCCGCTCGTTTCGCCCTTCTGCCAGAGTTCCTCGCGACTCCGCGAGTAGTAATGTGCCAGGCCAGTCTCGCGTGTTCGCTCGAGTGCCTCCCGGGTCACGTACGCGAGCATGAGCACCTCGCCGGACTCGCTGTCCTGGGCGACCGCCGGGATGTACTCGTTGTCCTCGAAGGCGAGATCGACGTCGGGGACGTCGCGGGCGTCGCTCGTAGTCATACCCGGGGAGAAGGTGTCTCCACGCATAGGCCTTTTGTCACGAGTGGCGGTCACCGGGCGATGCTCTCGGATCGGCCAGGCGTGCCGATCGGGTCCAGAAGCGTCCAGATCAACCGAGTGCGCCGATCCCGACGGCATCGAGCACCCAGAGCAGGACGTCGCCGACGAGCAGGCTGACCACCAGCCCGCCGAACATCGGCACCAGAAACGGGATGCCGGGCGTGATCCAGACGGTGTCGCCCTCGGCGAGGACGTCCAGTCCCTCGCGTAACTCAGCCGGCGTGGTCCCGTATGCCGAGTGTTCGATGTCATCGAAGAACGCATCCGCGCCCCACGAATCCGCGGACGCCCCCCCGTCGGGCCGGGGCGTCGTCTCGTCGGCATCGCCGGGCGCTCCCGTACCCTCCGGCGGGATCGACCCGTCCCCGGGATCGTTTGGCTCCTCGGGGAGCGACGCCGGATCGCGATACCCGTCGGGATCGGCCAGGAGTTCGGCCAGTGAGAGCCCGCGCCAGGTCAGATACATCCGGAGCGCGTCCAGGTCGAGGCCACGGCGAGTAAACCCGTCCGGCGTCTCAAGGAGGCGACCATACTCCTCGATCGCCACTTCGGCGGGGATCGGCCGGCCGATGACCATCGCCTTCCCGACGTGACCCCCGAGCGCGTTCCGGACGGCGAGCGCGAGCGGGTACGCCAGTCCGACGAGGACGGCGTTCGAGAGGATCGTCAACGCGAAGACCCCGATCGACGGGCGGATCGCGGGCAGAGCCATGTCCGCGACGAGATACGTCGGGTAGGTCGGAAAGAGGATCGCGAGGACGATCAACGCCTTCGCGTCGGCCCCGCCGAACCCGCCCATCCACCAGAACGCGTACGCGAGCGGAATCAGCAACCCGAGGCTGAAGGCGACCTGGAACACGAACAGGGCCGGCGTCGGCACGAGCACGCGCGGATCGACGACGAGTCCGTCGGTCCACACCAGCCACGCGTCCCAGAGAAGCAGCACAACGCCGAGGACAGCCAGCGGGAGCCAGGTGCGGTTGGGTACCCGGCGCGTACGGACGTCCCGCCAGGCGGCCCACCCCATGACTGGCACGACCAGCAGTCGCAACAGATCGGGAAGCGTCGCGTTCACACCGGGAGCCACAGCGAGGGGCGTGTTAGCCCTTGCGATCGCTGTTGGAGAACCCCGGCGAAGCCAACACTCGGAACCGGCTTCGTCCGGCCCGGAAGCCGGGCCAGCGCGCGAACAGAGCCGGCAGGCAGAATTATATGACGCGGTTCTGGAGGTAATCCAGGTGTTTGGCGTTGTAGACGATCTTGACGTCCTCTTCGGTGGGGGTGCCGACGCACGTCAGGCGGACGCCCTTGTCCTCGACTTCCTCGTCCGAGAGGATCTGTTGCATGTCCATGTCGATGTCGCCCTCCTTGACGATCGAGGCGCAGTTCGCACAGGCACCGGCGCGACACGAGAACGGCCAGTCGTAGCCCTGGGCCTCGGCGGCCTCGAGAATGTACTCGCCTTCAGCGACGTCGATCGTCCCGTAATCCCCTTCGTCGAGGCCGGCGTCTTCGGCCTTCTCGAAGAGGTCGTCATCGTCCATATCCCAGCCGTGATCGTCCAGCACTTCGTAGTTGAGGTATTCTACAGTGGGCATCAAGAACTGGGTACACACGCCTGACTGTTAACTTTGCTGTTCGGAACGGATCTCCCGGATATACCTTCCGGTTCCTGGCCCGTGACGGTGCCGTATTTGCCGCTCGCGAGTTTGCTCGCGGCTCTCAGGGGTCGCTCCGCTTCCGTTCGAGTATTCGGCGACCCTCACAACGTTCGGGTCGCCCACGCCAGGACTGGGAGTGAGCGAACGCTTTGCGTTCGCGAACATCGATAGACGAACGGAGTGAGTCTATCGGAATTTGAACCCAGAGGAAGACGTTCCGGGATGCTCGCTCACATCCGTTCGCTGTGCTTCCGGGACTGCGACTTCCAGGGCTTCAAATCCCAGCCACTGTTGCTTCGCGACTGCTGGCTCACTCGTCACTATCGTTCCTCGTTCGCATTGCAGTCGCAGAAGACGCCAGGACTGGGATTTGAACCCAGAATCCCGAAAGGGAACACGCTTTCCAGGCGTGCGCCTTACCGTTCGGCCATCCTGGCTCCGTCAGAACGTCTGTGATGGTTCGGTTAAGTGTTTTCGCTCTCGATCGACGTCGCGACAAACTGTCAAACAAATATAGGATGTCCGCTGCCCAAACGAACTCGACAAACGAATCGATAGCCGGCGAAATCCCTGAAGTGACTCCAACAAATCAGTCGAGAAGAACCAATAATCTCGGAAAACAGTACATTTATCTTCTGAGAGTCGTTTGACTCTATAGAGTGGGCCGTGGGTGAAACTGACACACAAGCGAACGACGACACCGTCTCGAAAAACGGGGTGACGGTGACGCGATCGCTACGGGAGCGGGGTGACGGCGTGCTGGGATCGATCGAGATCCGATCGGAACGGGAGCAATCAGCCCTGGTTCACGTCGTCGAGGAGTTTCCGGCACACCTCTCCGTCAGGAGGGCGACGTTCGAACCGGGGAGTGAACCAGCGGAGGGAACGACTACAGACGAATACGTTTCGATCAGGCACGAAGTCGCGGACGACTCGTGTCAGATTCGATACGGCGTCGCCGTCTCCGGACCGGTCGATGATCTCGAGTGGGGGCCACCGCGGATTCTATCGGTCCTGGAGGCGGACGCCGAACCTGAACCGGGTCGAGCGGCCGCGACGGACGTCGATCACCCCGAGACAGCCGAGTCAGAGCCGGACAGACCAGCCCGGTTCGAGCAGGACGGTATCGCGCGTGGCGACGAAGACCACGTGAGGCCATCTATCCAGGACGATCCGTCGCGGACGGATTCGCAGTCGACCGCGCCAGCGACTCATAAAGCGGACGCGTCAGATCGGGAGTCGAACGAGCAGGAAGAACCATTCCCGAAGAGGGGTGCCGATCGGGGGGAGCCACCGACAACAACGGGGCGGTCTCCGTCGCCGTCACCAAACCGGACGGCGGCAACTGAGGGAGACGAGCAAGGCGAGGATACCGCGCGAGATATCGAGGTGCGACTGGATCACCTCAGCGCTCGCGTCGCGGAGTTCGAGGCGTACGCGACAGCGCTCGAGCCGATCGTCTCCGAGCACGGGAGCGGGACCGACATCGTCGACGCATTCGACCGGCGGATCGAGGAGCTCGATGGTCGCATCGACACACTTGCGGACCGGATGTCCGGGATGAGTGAGGAACACAGCGAGGCGGTCGAGGAGATACACGACGCCATCGACCGAGTCGAAGGACGAACGGACGACGTCGAGGAGACGCTCGCGCGGATCGATGCAACTCTCGCCCAGCAACGTGAGAACCTCGCAACGCTGGAGGAGACCCTTGAGTCCGTCGAGGCCGAACTGGGGGCACTCGATACCGAGGGCACGGAGGTTCGGTCGAACGTCGCCACCCTCGAGCGGACCGTCACCGACGTCTCCCGCGAGGTTCAGGCGTTGAACACGCAACTCGAAGCGTTCCGTGACGAGTTGACCGAGCTACGCGCCTTTCGGGAGTCCCTCGCGGAGATCACCTCGTTCGAGGAGTGATCCTGGCGTCGTCCCTGAGCCCCCAGCCAGCGTCACGGCCGCAGGACCCACGATCCCGACGTTCCGATCCAGAACGGCTCATCGGGACTGTTGTCACTATCACGTCGTCGCGATCGCTTCGATCTCGACGCCGACGCCCTTCGGCAGCGCGGCGACCTCGACGGCGCTTCGGGCGGGCGGATCTTCCGCGAAGAACGTCTCGTAGGCCGCGTCCATCTCCTCGAAGTTCTCGATGTCGTCGACGTAGACGGTTACCTTCAGGACATCGGCCATGCTCGCGCCCGCCTCGGCCAGTACCGCCTCGACGTTATCGAGGGCCTGTTGGGTCTGGACGTCGATGTCGGCCTCATCGAGGAGATCGCCGTCGGGCGTCAACGGGATCTGCCCCGCAGTGAACACCAGGTCATCGGTCGCTGTCGCCTGACTGTACGCCCCGACCGCCGCCGGAGCCGCCTCGGTTTCGATCGTCCGCTTCATATCTGCTACCCCGGCGGGAGCCAGTATAAAACCGCTGGGCAGGGATGTCCGAAACTTATGGGGGTCGGCCGCCATGACCCCCCATGGACACGCGCTTGCGGTACGGACTCGGCGTCGTCGCGCTTGGAGCGGGGAACGTGGCCGTCGGCGCGACGCAGTGGGCGTTCGGCGACCAGTCGATGTCAGTCATCGCGATGGAACTCGTCATCGGCGTTTTCCTGTTCGGATTCGGATACGCGGTCGTGGACGACCCCGGCCGGATCGATCCCGAACAGATCTCCCCGCGAGTACTCGCTGTCGTGGGCTACGTCGGGATCGCGCTCGGCGCGGCCATGCTGGCGTGGTCGGCACTCGTGGTCGTGAGTGCGCTCTGAGCGAGAGAACTTGCGTTCCGCTATTGATCGGCGCAGTACGCGACGAAGTTCCGCAGAATGCGGAGTCCGGTCTCGCCTGATTTCTCGGGGTGAAACTGCGTCCCCATGACGTTGCCAGCCTCGTTGGCGACGACGCTCGCGAACCTCGCGCCGTAGTCAGTCGTCGCGACGGCGGCTGTCTCGTCGTCCGGTTCTGCGTAATACGAGTGGACGAAGTAGGCGTACTCGCCGTCGACACCCGCCAACAGCGGGTGATCGCGTTCGACGGTGAGTTCGTTCCACCCCATGTGGGGAACCTTCCGGTCGCCGTCGAACCGGAGGTTCGTCCCGGGGATCAGATCCAGCCCCTCGACGTCACCCTCGCCAGCGTGTTCAGCCTCCTCGCTCGTGGTGAGCAACATCTGCATCCCGAGACAGATCCCGAGCAGCGGTCGACCGTCTTCAGCCGCCTCCACGAGAGCGTTCCGGAACGGGCCGGCGTTGTCCATCCCCTCGCTAAACGCGCCCACGCCGGGGAGGACGATCCCGTCCGCGTCTTCGAGTGCTGCTGGATCGTCCGATATCGTCACAACTGCGCCCGCGCGTTCGAGTCCGCGCGTGACGCTCCGGAGATTCCCCAGCCCGTAGTCGACGACGACGACCTCGACGTCGCCCGACTCGTGTTCGGTCATACGACACGCTTGGGCGGTGGCGACCTTGGCGCTTTCCGTTCCCGAAAACCTGCACGAAGAGAGAACGCCACTCAGTCGCCAAGCACAGACGTGAGGTTCGGATCGCGATACGGCGAGCGCCCGAGTACCGCGCCGTGGAGATCCTGCTCGTCGAGTTGGGCTTCGAGGACGCGTTCGAGCCGATTGATGGCGGTCTTGTCGAGATCGTAAACGTCGAGCAAGCCCTGGAAGCGCGACTCCTCGGAGATCGATGTGAAGAGATCGTAAAGCGACGCCATCTCGTCGGGCGAGAGCGCCGCGAGGCGGTCCTCGTCGTCCAGGCCCAGGAACCGCCGGCGTTCGGCGTCGACCACGTGGCGGATGGCCACCAGCGCCACCTTCGGGATGGCTCGCTGGCTGCCGAAGGCCGTCAGGTCGACCTCGGTCATAATCCCGAGGACGCGATCGCGCTCCCAGGGCGTCAGGTCGAGGGCGTTACACAGCGCCTGGGTGATGCGGGCTTTGTCGAGGCGGTGCATCCGCTCGGCATGACCCTGCATCGCCGGATGTTGCTCGTCGTGGAGTCGGCGGATTCGCTCGCCGGGATCGTCGTCCGGGTTCTCGGCGCGGCCGATCCGCGTTGCCCCCGGCGTGATCACGTCCCACTGCCGGGTCGTGGCGTCCCGCGTGGCTTGCGCCCGCGAGAGCGTCCCATCGCCCGGTTTCGTCGAGACTTCCCGCTCCTCGTGCCACTCCCGGCGCTCGCGCTCGGCCGGTTCCCGTGCGCGGTCGACGCTTCCCCCGTCGTCTCCGTCCATTACTTCGGCACTCGGCGCTACGGACGTTTGAATCCACTGGGTCCGGATGGACCACCAGGTGAGACGTCGAAATCCGTCTGCCAGAAACCCCGTCTATATCTCTACCTTGTAACCAGAGGTACTTAAAGGAAGATCGGGCGGTCACCGGATCAGAAATCGCCAAGTTCAGCCTGGCCGCCGTCGCCGGCCAGATCAGCGGCTTTCCGGATCGTCCGCTCGAACGTCTCGCGTTGACTCCGGTCGTATAGCGTCGCAGCGGGGTGGACGCAGACGAGGACACGCCGGCGTGCGCCGTCGATCTCGATCTCCTCGATCGAGCCGGCCTCGCTGGTGACGGCCAGATCTCGACCCAGAAGATGTTCGCCCGGCACCTTCCCGAGCGTGACGATCGCCAACGGATCGACCAGTTCGATCTCACGGTCGAGGTAGGGGCGACAGTTCGAGCGCTCCTCCGCAGTAGGATCACGATTGTCCGGCGGTCGACACCGCACACAGTTGGTGATCCGGACGTCCGCCCGCGAGAGTCCGGCGTCCCGCAGCGCGTCGTCGAGGACCGTCCCGCTGCGGCCGACGAACGGCTCGCCCTGTTCGTCCTCCCGCTGGCCAGGTGCCTCGCCGACGAACAGCAAGTCGGCGTCGTCTGGACCGACGCCGTCGACGATCCGCGACCGGGAAGCGACGAGGTCCGAACACCGCTCGCAACCCTCGACCGAGAGTCCGTCCATGTGCTCCATGATCGGGCGTGTGGGCCGGGCCCGCAAAAGCGTCGCTATCGATCGGCGGAATCAAACGCCTGATCGGCCGCCCGCGCAGCCAGTCGTGCGACCCGCAGCGGTTCGGGTCGCCCGCCCTCGGGCGTGAACGCCCGGACGACCTCGCGGGCTTCGCCGGGATCACAGCCGACGCTCCGGACGAAGACCGTCTCGTCGTTGACCGACACGCGCTCACGCTCCGGTTGGACGCGGTACGTATCGAGCCGCCAGGCGAGGGCCTCCCCGGTAAACTCCTCGCGTAGCGTCGGTTCCAGTCCCTCGCTCTCCTCGAAGGTGACCGAGAGCACAGCCAGCCCGGTCCCCTCGTGGAGACGGTGAAGGTCAATCACGTTGAACCACGCCGGGGCGATCCCGGCGACGAGGAGATACCGGACGTCCGCACGGTCGAGCGCGGCGACCATGTCGCGAATGGCGTCGGTCGCGTCGCTCCCGCCGACCGTGCACGAGCCGAAAACGAAGCCGTCGGTGACGCGACTGGCGCGGACGACCGCGCCAGCGAGCGTACTCGAATCGCCGTCGTAGGACTCGGCGACCCCGAGGGCACGAACCCCCGATTTCACACTACGTGTTCTCCTTGATGTCCGATAGTTGATCGATCAGTTCGTCGTTCGACGCCGTGAACTCGAACTCGATGTCGCCGTCGTGGGTGTTCTCGGCAGCGTTGACTCCGTCGTCGTCGTCAAAATCAGCGTCGAGATCCTGATTCTCCTGTTCGGTTTCGTCGTAGCTCCCAAACCCCATGTCGTATGTTGATAGAACGTTCATGGTGAAAAATCACACGCTACTCGCTCACACCCGCCACCGCCAGACTCAACAGGACACTGCCCCCAGAGACGACCATGGACGTACACAACGTGACTGCGGACGCGGAGACGTTCACCGCGAACGTCTATCTGGCGACCGGCGACCGACCGACGCTCGTCGACGCCGGCGCGATGGACGGCATCGTCGACGTGATCCAGGAGTACACCGACGAGCTGGACGCCGTCGTCCTGACCCACCAGCACGGCGACCACGTCGCGGAACTCGACGCCGTGCTTTCCGCCTTCGACGCCGAATTGTACGCCTACGCCGATCACCCACGGCGAACGGGAGGGCTCGACGACGGTGACACGATCCCGATCGGCGACGGGACCTTCGAGGTCGTCTACACGCCGGGCCACGCCGACGATCACGTCTCGCTCGTCAGCGAAAGCACGCTGTTCTCCGGCGATACCGTGGTCCACGACGACGGGGCCTTCGAGGGCGGGAGTTTCGGCCGGACGGACAACCCCGGCCAGTCCCGTGAACGCCTGATCGAGAGCATCAGGGAGTTGCTCGATCGGATGCCGGAATCCGTCGAGCACATGTACAGCGGCCACGGCGGCGTCTTCCACGGTGACGTCCGGAAGATCGTCGAGACGGCGCTGGAACGGGCTGAGAGACGGGAGCCGAAGTACGACTGATCAGATGAATCTCGACGCTGCTAGTCCTGTTCGCGAACCCACCGGGCGAGTTGCTGGCTGTACGTATCGTACACGTCGAGACCGGTCTGTAGCGTCTCGAACACTTCGTCGGGATCGACGTGTCCGTACTCGTGAGCGAGGACGTTCCTGAATCCGATCGCCGCGACGAGCGTCGTCATCGTGTCCTCGTCGATGACGTCGTGCTCGCACAGGATGCGGACGGCCTCTTTGGAAGTGTTCCCGTCGTACGCGAAATCCCGCGTGGCGACGTGCTGGGCCAGATCCGCACTCGCCTGAATCGCATTCTCGAACATGCGTTCGACGGCACGCTGCTCGGTCGTACTCCCGAGAAACTCACGGCGGGACAGCGATTCTCGCTTCTCGATCAACTCGCCGTGGTACTGCTCGATCTGTTCGAGTTTGACCGCGACGACGCGTTCGTCAGCCACGCAATCCGTCCTCCGCGATCCTGTCGATGACGTCGCGCTGCTGGCGACGAAGCGGCTCGCGCTCCTCGGCGAACGTCGCCTCGACGTCCGCTTTGAACCGTTCGAACGCGTCGCGGTCGCCACAGACAAAGCTCCCGTTGACAGCGTCGTTTCTGACGGCTATGGGAAGGGTTTCGATATCGGAGATGTCGACAAAGGGTCCCTCCTCACGCTGGAGAGTTCCCGACAGAAAGCACTGCTTCTCGAAACGATCGTGGTCCGATAGTTCGTCCACGAACTTGACTGCGAGGTCGAGATCGGACGTGTCGGTCGACTCCCCAGTGACTCGTGATCCGAACGCCACGACAAACTCGACATCGGAATCAGAGCAGACGGACTCTTCGAAGTCCTCGAACCCCCGTTTCCGGCCATCCTCGACCGCCATATCTTTATGATCGACGTATCGTCACAAAAGAATTCCGGCGAATCGCCCCGTCGAACTGTCTGTGATCCTCCTCGCAGCTATCACCGACCGCGCTTTAAGTACCTCTGGTTACAAGGTAGAGATATAGACGGGGTTTCTCGGAGACGCCGACCGGTGAGCGAGTGCTGTCGCCGGGAGACGGCCAGAGCGATACGGTTTTGAGACGCCACCGAGAAAGGGCGTCCATGTTATCACGCCAGTACGTCCGCGAGCACCCCGAGGAGGTTCGAGAGACCCTCGCCGCTCGCGGCGTTACGGACGTCGATCTCGACGCCATCTTGGAGATCGACGCGGAGTGGCGCGAACTGAAAGCCCGCGGCGACGACCTGCGACACGACCGCAACGAGGTCTCCTCGAAGATCGGCGAGTTGAAACAGGTAGGTGACGAGGAAGCCGCCCAGGAGGCCATCGAGCGCTCCCAGGAACTCAAAGAGGAACTGCAGGACGTCGAGGAGCGGGCCGACGAACTCGAAGCCGAACTCGAAGCGCGATTGCTGGAGATCCCGAACATCCCCCAGGAGGGCGTTCCCGAGGGCGACGACGAGAGCGACAACGTCGAAGTCCGTCGATGGGGCTTCGACGATATGCGGAACCTCCCCGACGACGTCACACCGCACTACGATCTCGGCGAGGAACTGGACATCCTGGACTTCGAGCGCGGCGCGAAGGTTTCGGGCGGCGGCTTCTACTTCCTGAAGGGTGACGCCGCACGCCTCGAACACGCGCTCATCCAGTTCATGCGGGACATCCACCGCGAGCAGGGCTACTCGGAAGTGTTCCCGCCGATCCCCGTCTCCAGTGAGTCGATGACCGGGACCGGGCAGCTCCCGAAGTTCGCCGACGACGCCTACAAACTCGAGGAAGAGGACCTCTGGCTGTGCCCGACGGCGGAGGTGCCGGTGACGAACATGTACCGCGACGAGATCCTGCTCGACGACGACCTGCCGCTGAAACACCAGGCCTACACTCCCAATTTCCGCCAGGAAGCCGGCGAGCACGGCACCGAAACCCGCGGGATCGTCCGCGTCCACCAGTTCAACAAGGTCGAACTCGTCAACTTCGTCGAACCCGAAGACAGCGACGAACGGCTCGAGGGACTGCTGGACGAAGCCGAAGAAGTCCTTCGCCGGCTGGAACTCCCCTATCGGGTTCTCGATCTCTGTACCGGCGATCTGACGTTCGCCTCGGCGAAGACCTACGACGTCGAAGTGTGGGCACCGGGCGACGATATGGAGGCGGGACCGGACGAAGGCGGACGGTGGCTCGAAGTCTCCTCGGCCTCGAACTTCGAGGACTTCCAGGCCCGGCGGGCCGGCATTCGATATCGGCCCGAGCGCCACGAATCCGCCGAGTACCTCCACACGCTCAACGCCTCCGGGCTGGCACTTCCCCGCGTGCTCGTGGCGATCCTCGAGTACTATCAGAACGACAACGGGACGGTGACGGTGCCGGAGGCGCTCCGCCCCTATCTCGGCGGCCAGGAATGGATCGAGGGGCAGGACCCGGTCGGCGAAAGCGCGCTGGGTGCCGGCGAGCGATAGTTACCAGTCGACGCTAAGCGGTGATTACCAGTCGACGCTAAGCGATAATTACCAGTCGACGCTGAGTCGGCCGTCGCCGTGTGGATCGGGTGCGATCTCCTCGTCGGTCCGGCGATCGATGACGTGGATCACGCCGCGACCCTTCTTCGCGGGACAACTCTCGGCGGCACGGACGTGATGGTCCAGGTCGTCCTCCCCGACGTAGTAGGTGCTGGGCTTGGCGAGACCGGTTTCGAGATCCAGGTCCCAGTGTGGCGATTCGGCGGCGCACTTCCCGGCACCGAAACACCGGTTGGCCTCGAAGACGATCTTGTACGGCTTGGCATCGACCGGCGGGCCGTCGGCCCCGCCGACGTCGCTGGGTCGGATCACGTCGTCATCGTTGGACGTTTCCACGCTGTCATCACCGCCCATTTCAATACCTCCGCAGATCGTCGAGGACGGCCGCGGCCGAGCCGTCCTCGATCGCCGCGCGGGCAGCATCGAGACCGGCGTCGAGGGTCTCGACGTCGCCGCCGGCGTAGATCCGGACCGCGGCGTTGAGCGCGACGGCGTCGGCCCAGTGGTCACTCCGGTCGCCGGCGAGGACCTCGCTGGTGAGACGGGCACTGTCGACCGCCACGTCCTCGACGGCGAGATCGTCGGTCTCGAAGTCCATGCCGTAGGCGGCGGTCTCGATCTCGTCGCCCTCGAAGCCGTCCGCCTCGGTCCACTCGGCGAACTTCGTGTAGCCCGGCCGGACGTCGTCGTAGCCTTCCATACCCTGGAACATGATGACGCGATCGAGATCGTGAGACTCGCTGCGCTCGACGGTCTCGACGATCTTCTTCGCGAAAGAGAGGTGGTAAAACGAGCCGAGGTGGACGCTCGCGCCGGCAGGATTGGCGAGGGTCTCGACGGTGTTGATGAACGTCCGGACACCCATCTTCTCGCGGCGGTCGAAGAGGTCGTCGACCGCGGGATTGAACGCCGGCTGGTAGTAGAAGCCGAAGCCAGTCTCCTCGACCATCGTGGCGGATTTCCCCGGTCGCAACACCGTCGGGACGCCGAGTTCGTCGAGGACGTGCTTGTACGCGTCGCACTTCTGGGTCGGAACCCGGTCGCCGGAGTGGACGACGACAGGTGTCCCCGCAGCGGCGGCAACAATCCCGGCAGCGACACCGAGGATCGCCGTCCGCTCCTTGCCGTCGTAGTTCGCCCCGCAGTCGACGGGATCGACGTCGGGGACGCCTGTCTCGACGCGGTCGGCCATCACGTCGACGTAGGCGGCGAGTTCCTCGCTCGTGTTGTGCTTCCAGCGGTTGGCGAGCCAGAACGCGCCGAGCGTCGTCGGATCCGGTTCGTCGTCGAGAATTCGCTCCATCGCCTCGCTCGCCTGCGCGCGGGTCATGTCTTCGGCGGATTTGGTGCCGGAGCCGACGACCTCGGTCATGAGCCGCTGCAGGGGCCACTCGCCGTACCCGGTGCTCACTGTCGGTTCACCTCCGCGAGTCCGTCGGGAGTCCCGCCCAAAGAGGCCTCGGCCACCGCGTCGGCCTCCCCCAGGCAGTGTGCAACCGTCTCGCGGACGTCGACGACGTCGCCGACAATCGTCACGGCGGGCGGTTCGATCCCCGTTTCCTCGGCTCTGTCGACGATCGTCTCGACCGTGCCCGTGACGACCCGCTCGTCGGGAAGCGTCGCGCGCTCGACCATCGCCACGGGCGTCTCGGCGTCGACGGCTCCCGACCGAAGCGCGGCCACGTTGTCGGGGAGGCGGCCGACGCCCATCAGGATCACCAGCGTGCCGCCGGTGGCGACGATGCCGGCGAGTGCGTCCCAGTCGATGGACGAGTCGGCCTTTGTCGGGTCTTCGTGGCCGGTAACCACGACGAGTGCCGAGGCGTGATCGCGGTGGGTCGCCGGGATGCCGGCGACGCCGGGCCCGGCGATGGCGCTCGTGACGCCGGGAACGACCTCGAAGGAGACGCCGTGGGCCGCGAGGTGTTCGGCCTCCTCGCCGCCGCGGGCGAACAGCGTCGGATCGCCGCCCTTCAGCCGGACCACGTCCCGGCCGGCCGAGGCCTCACAGACGAGACGTTCGTTGATCGCCGCCTGGGGCGTCCGCTCGCCGTCGGCCCGCTTACCGACGTTCTCGACGCGGACCGAGTCGGGTATCGATTCGACGACGCCGTTACCCACGAGAGAATCGTGGAGGACGACGTCCGCCTCGTCGATCAGCCGGCGGGCTTTCACGGTTAGCAGCTCCGGATCGCCCGGGCCAGCGCCGACGAGGGAGACGGTTCCGTTCGTGTTCATGCTCATCAGTCTGAAATCTGGGTGACGCCGCGTGCCTGCCGGTATCGAACCCGGTAGCGATTCGCCGGCTGCGTCAGATCGCCCGGCGGCACGTCGGCGTCGGGGTGGTCGGTTCGCGGTTCGTCAGTGCTGTCGGCCGCCAGGACCTCCCGGGCCGCGGCGACGACGAACGAACACGGCTCCCGGCAGGGGAGTTCGCTCGTCTCGATATCGGTCGACAGGTTTGACGTCCCGTCATCGTCCCACGTCCGGTGCTTGGCACAGTTGCCACACACGGCGGTCGTAAGATGGTCGAGTTCCCCGCTCGAAAGGTCCGAGACCTCGGCGTACATCCCGGTCTGGCGGGCAGCCACGTCCCGGAAGGGGACCGGTTCGGGATCGTCGGCCCACGTCTCAACGGCGGCCGGATACACCGCCGCGACGGCGCGAAGGAGTTCTCGCGGGTTCAGATCCGGGAGCACCCACCCGGTCGGGAGCGAACGCTCGCCGGCAAACGGCCGGAAGCGACCCACGTCGTCGGTGCGGACGAACCACCGGAACGTCTCCGGTTGCTGTTCGGTGAGTCCCGCCCGAGCAACGTCACGATCCGCCCGATGACGGAGTTCGTAGGTGTCCTCCGCGACAGTCACGAGGAGGTCGCCCCACTCCCGCGTTCCGCGACCGCCGTCGGCGGGAGCAGCGGCGAGCCACGACAGAAATTCCTCGGCGGCGTCAGGACGCACCGGTGTCTCTCGCTCCACGTCTCGCTCCAGGTCGGCACCGGCGTCTCCCGCCCGTTCCAGGATCACGTCGGGCACGAGTCGGTCAGTCCCGACGGCGGAGGTGTACCAGATCCGTCGACCGTCGACCGTTCCCGGGACCGGATACCCGGATCGGGGGTCGTCGGTAATCCCCAGCAGTTCGGGGATCTCGTCGCGCGTGTGAAAGCCGTCGGCGATGAACAGCGGGACCACGGCGATGTCGTCGGCATCGAACTCCCCGAGGATGTCCGCCACGTTCGGCGTCTCGTCCATGAACAGCGCGCCGACCTCGGCGAAGCTAGTTTGCACCCGGAGGGCCGCGACGTGATCGTAGACGGCCTCGGCACTCTTCGGATTGCGCTCGGTGCCGTGGCCGACGACTGCCAGGGCGGCCCGCTCCTCGGGAACCCCGTCGAGATACCGGCGGGCACGGGCGGCGACCACGTCGGTCATCGCCGGGTGGGTACCGACAGGGTCAGTGGAGACCACTTCAGGCGTAGTCGGTTCGTCGGCCACGTCGTCGACACCCAGCCCGAACTCCCGGGGGAGCACCTGGTCGACGAAGTAGCCCTGGCTGACGAACAGCGGGACGAGGTAGGCCGTCTCGGCGTCGATCGTCCGCAGGACGTCTCGAAAGCGAGGGGATTCCTTCCAGAAGGCCGTCCGAACCTGGTCGAAACACCCGCGGTCGCGGATCGTTTCCGCGTGGGACAGCGTCGGGAGCGCGGAGTCGGGGTTGCGGTGGGAGCCGTGGGCCGCGATGACGAGTGCCTGCTCGGTCATGATTCGTCCTCCTCAGTTGTATCAATCCGGTCCGCCGCGTCCGCCAGTTCGCCCGCGAGCTCTCGGGCCTCCGCGGCCGAAAGGTTCACGCGGTCGGCGTGGGCCGGCACCGCGTCCAGAGAGACGTTGTCGAGTTCGAGTTCGAGCGTGACGTCTTCGGGTTCGTCCCGGGCCGTCCGCACGTTCAGCGTGGCGAAGGCCTCCTCCGTGAAGCCGTGACCCTCTAGGTGGCCCTCGAGGAGGTCGAACGTCGTGAAGGCGTTGACCTTCAGCACGCGATCGGCCATGTCAATCGTCCGTGGGCATTGGGTCACCCTTGGCGTTGGTCGGTGCGGGCGAGGCGCTCATGTCGTCCTCGTCGGCGTAGGGGTACCACGTCATCTTCGTGTTGTTGAGGTACGGATCCTCGTAGCTCGTCTCCTCCGGTTCGGCAAGACCCGAGAGCTCGTCCTCGTCACGGTCGGCGACGAACTCCCGGAAGGACTCCTGGCCGTCGCGTTCGGCCTCGTAGACTTCGAGGAGATTAGCGATGTAGCCCGGGATTTCGTCAGCGGGGACGCGCATCTCCACCCAGTCGGCAAAGCGCGGGTTCTCGCCGAGGCCACCACCCAGCCCGACGTCGAAGGCCTCGACGGCCCCGCCGTCCTTGCGGGTCTTCATCCCGCGGAGGCTGATGTCGGCGATCTGGGGCTGGGCACAGGAGGCCGTACAGCCCGAGAGGTGAATGTGGAAGTCCGAAACACCCTCAGGTACCGAGACGTTCTCTTTGAGCCAGCGGGCGTACCGGACCATTCGATTCTTGGTCTCGACGATCGACAGCGAGCAGTACTCGGTGCCGGTACACGCGATCGAGCCGCGCATGAACGGATGGGGATCGGGCGAGTAGTCGGAAAGGAGCGGTTCGTCGAGGAACGCGTCGAGGTCCTCGTCCGCAATATCGCCGACGATAACGTTCTGGCGCTGGGTCAGGCCGATCATCTCCGAGCCGTACTCCTCGGCGAGGTCGGCGAGTTCGATCACGTCCGCGGCGGCCATCCGCCCGACGAGCACCGAGAGCCCGACGAAATTTTGGCCGTCGGCCTGGTCCTGTATCCCAACGTAATCGCCCGGCGCGTCCGACCGGCCGGCGTTGTAGTCGTACTCCTCGCGGAGGCCCTCGCCCGCGGTCGGCAACTCGTAATCGACGTACTCCTCCTGGAGCACGGATCGGATCTTCTCGGTCCCCCACTCGTCGACGAGGAACTTCATCCGGGCGTTGAAGCGGTCCTCGCGGTCGCCGTAGTCCCGGAAGAGCCCGGAGAGGCCGGCGGCGACCGCGGCAGCGTTCTCGGGCCGGCAGAACACGTCGATGCTGCGGGCCAGGCGGGGTTCCTTCCGAGCGAGGCCGCCGCCGACGTTGACGTTGAAGCCAGCGACCTCTTCGCCACCGTCAGACGCTGTCTGACGAGCCTCCGAGTCCGGCTCGGAGACCCCGATCTCCTTGACCGCCGGCTCGAAAGCGAGGTCGTTGATGTCGCCCTGGCCGGCACCGCGACGGTCGCCGGTGACGGCAACCTTCCACTTCCGGGGGAGATTCGTATAGAGATCGTTGCCTTTGAAGCGGTCGTGGAGTTCTTCGACGATCGGCCAGACGTCGATGAGTTCATCACTATCCCGCCCGGCGACCGGCGAGCCGACGATGTTTCGCCAGGAGTCACCACAGGCCTGGATCGTCGAAAGGCCAACAGACTCCAGTTCCGCAAAGATGTCGGGGACGTCCTCGATCTTGATCCAGTGGAGCTGGATCGACTGGCGCGTCGTGAAATCGGCGTAGGCCGCGCCGAACTCGGGGTTCTCGACGGGGCCGGTGGCGTACTCCCTGGCCACCTCGCCGACAGTCCGGAGTTGTTCGGGCGTCAGCCGGCCCATCGGCGTCCCGATGCGCATCATGAAGTAGCTCTCCTGGCCCTTCCGCTGGTGGTACAGCCCCCACCATTTGAAGCGCTCGAACCACGCGTCGCGTTCGTCGTCCGGGATGGCGCTGAACCCCTCCTCGGCGAAGCGTTCGAGGTGGTCACGTATCTCCAGCCCGTACGTTTCGTCCTTCCAGCGTTCGACCTTCGAGGGCATATCACGCAGGAAGCGATCCGGACGTATACCCACGACCACCTCGTCAACCTTCCCCGGCTCTCCGGGAGCCCGACAATACTTGCAGCTATATGTGAGATAGCAGGCCGACGTCACGGCCAGCCGCCCTCACGCGGGGCGGTGGACGCTCTCGGGAACGACAGGGCGAAACGCGCCGGTTTCGGGGTCGACGCGCCCGAGCGTGAGCCAGCCGGTGACTCCGCTTTCCCCACACTGAATGCACTGGCCGGCGATACGTGCCTCGACGTTCCCGCCGTCGACGCCGACCTCGACGAATCCCTCGGCGAGAAAATCGGTGAGGCGACAGGCACAAAATTCCCCGCCAGCGAGTCGCCAGAGGTCGCTGACGTTCACCTCGCGCGTATCGTTGACGCTGACCCAGGCCCCGTCGTCGAGCTGGTGGACGTCCGTGGACATGGCCGGAGTTATCCCCGGCGGGCGGTAAGCCCGTCGGCACCCGCGACGATTGCCGCTCGTCACAGACAGTCGTCCCCACCGGAGCGACGGAATCACCAGATTGCATAGCCTTCCATCGCCGATCGTCGGACGAAGGAAGCGGCAATAAATTCTTCATTGCGGGAGAACGGGTAGCGATTACGCCTGAACACGGCCTTATCAGGATGTGCGGGCTACGAAACCTCAATGACCGAGACTCCCGAGACGGCGAGCAAAGGGCCGGAAGACGGGCGAGACGAGCAAGCGAACGAGGACCACCTCGCAGACGTCGAGGTCGGGGCCGGCTGTACGGAGATCTGGGAACACCTGAGCGAGGGACGTGCCGGTGCCGGCGGCGACTGATATCGCTACTGCAGCGGGCCACACATGATCCCACTGCTACACGACTTCAGCGACGCCCGCGTCCTCGTCTTCGGCGGCGGGCCGGTCGGCGCACGGAAGGCCCGCCAGTTCGACCGCGAAGCCGAGGTCGTCGTCGTGGCTCCCGAATTCGCTGACGCCGACTTTGGCGACGCCACGCTCGAACGTGCCAGTCCCGACCCGGCGGAGGTGTCGGACTGGCTCGACCGGATCGAACCGGCGCTCGTCGTCGCCGCGACCGACGAGAGGGCCGTGAACGCGGCCGTCGAGAGTGCTGCCCGGGATCGGGGACTCCTGGTCAATCGTGCGGATCACTCGGGAGCGCGAGCACCCGGAGACGTGGTCCTGCCGGCGATTGCACGCGACGACCCGGTCGTCGTCGGAGTGTCCACGCAAGGACGTGCCCCGGCAGTGAGTGGCGTCCTTCGCGAGGAGATCGAAGCGGAGTTCGACGGGGCTGGCGCGCTTGGGACCTTCGTCGGCGACCGCCGCGAGCAGTTCGCCGAACGTGGCATCGAAGGCACTCACCGACGCGACGCGCTCAGAGCGATCGCGAGATCGGATCGTATCCGTGGCCTCGTCGCCGACGGAAAAACCGACATGGCACGCGAGGTCGCCGAGAAGTTGCTCACAGAAATCCGAAACGGCGCGGAGTGACGCGAAATCCTCGCCCGCGTTCCGTCACCGGAGTCGGCCGAAGATCCGGTAGTCCCGATCGGGCGTGTACCGCCTGAACAGCAGACTGTTCGTCAGCACGGAGACGCTGGAGAAGGCCATCGCCGCGGCGGCGAGCACGGGCTGGAGCAACCCGAGCGAGGCCAGCGGAATCATCGCGGTGTTGTATCCCAGCGCCCACAGCAGGTTCTGCTTGATCTTCTGCAGCGTCGCGTCGGAGATCCGGATCGCCTTCACGACGTCCCCCGGATCCGAGCGCATCAGCGTGACGTCCGCCGCCTCGATCGCGACGTCGGTCCCCGAGCCGATCGCTGTCCCGACGTGGGCCACGGCGAGCGCCGGCGCGTCGTTGACGCCGTCGCCGACCATCATCGCCTTTCGACCGTTCGCCTGGATTTCCTCGACGGCGTCGGACTTCTCATCGGGGAGCACCTCCGCGCGGACGTTGTCAGGGTCGATGCCGACCTGCTCGGCGACGGCGCGGGCAGTCCGCTCGTTGTCGCCCGTGATCATCATTACGTCGACACCGCGTTCGCGGAGTGCGGCGACGGCCTCCTTTGCGCCTTCCTTCACCGTGTCGGCGTCGGCGACGACACCTACAAGGTCACCGTCGATCGCCACGAGCATCGCAGTCTTGCCCTCGCGTTCGAGGCGTTCCATCGTCTCGGCGGCAGGCGCGGGGTCGATCCCCTCGTCTGCGAGCAGCTTGCGATTCCCGACCAGAACTTCGCTGTCACCCACGGTAGCCCGGATCCCGTGCCCCGGGACGTTCTCGAAGTCCTCGGGTTCGGGGACGTCCAGGCCGCGCTCCTCAGCACCGTCGACGATGGCGCGTGCGAGGGGGTGTTCGCTGCCGCTCTCGGCCGCCGCCGCGAGTCGGAGGACATCGTCCTCGGATCGGCGCTCACGTTCGGTCACGACGCCGCCGTCGGCGGCCGTACCGCCGGTTCCGCGCGGCTTTCCGTCACCGTCGAAGGCGATCACGTCGGTGAGTTCCATCTCGCCCTCAGTGAGGGTCCCCGTCTTGTCGAAGACGACAGTGTCGACGTCCCTCGCGCGTTCCAGAATGTCGCCACCCTTGAACAGGACGCCGTGCTGTGCGCCGATCGTCGTCCCGACCATCGTCGCCGCGGGCGTCGCCAATCCGAGCGCACAGGGACAGGCGATCAGCACCGCTGACGCAAAGACGATCACGGCGAACTCGAAGACGGAGACGCCACCGCCGACGACGCCCGGACCGCCTGCCACCGGACCCCACAGCGGGAGCCAGTCGACGAAGCCAGCGAGCGTCTCGGGGAAGACGAACCAGACGATGCCCCAGAAGACGGCGTTCGCGATGACTGCCGGCACGAAGTACGCCGAGATTCGATCGGCGAGGTTCTGGATGTCGGGCTGGCGGGACTGGGCCGCCTTGACCGTCTGGACGATCTGCTGGAGGGCAGTGTCCGCGCCGACCCTCGTCGCCTTGACTGTCAACAGCCCGTTCTCGTTGATCGTCGAGCCGACGACCTCGTCGCCCTCACTCTTCTCGACGGGGACGGACTCCCCGGTCACCATCGACTCGTCGACGGCCGACTGACCATCGACGACCACGCCGTCGGTCGGAATCTGCTCACCCGGCCGGACTTTCATCAGGTCCCCGACCTGGACGTCTTCCAGCGGAACCTCCCGTTCGGACCCGTCCGGGCCGATGAGCGTCGCCGTCTCGGCTTCCATCTCTAAGAGTTTCCGGAGCGCCTCGCCGGCCTGACCCTTCGAGCGGGCTTCGAGGTAGTTCCCGAGCGTGATGAACACGAGGATCAGCGCCGCGGTGTCGAAGTAGACCTCGCCCGCAACCAGCCCGGCCAACACCGCGACGGAGTAGAGGTACGCCGTCGAGGAGCCAAGGGCGATGAGGACGTCCATGTTGGCCCGGTGGTTGTTGACCAGGGCGTTGTAGGAATTCCGATAGAACGGCCAGCCGAGCAGCGCCTGGACGGGCGTCGCGAGTGCGAACTCGACCCAGCCCAGCCTGACGCCGACGAGCGACTCGACGCCGCCGACGATTCCGCCGCCGAGAACGAGCTTGTCCGCCATGAACACGAGCATCGGAGCCGAGAGCAGCGCGCCGAACAGCGTCAGTCGTAGTTGCTTGCGGATCTCGTCTTCGCGTGCTGCGTCGCGCGCGTCCGCCCCGCCGTCCTCGGCGTCGTCGTCCTCGCGGACCGGCGAGTAGCCCGCAGCCTCGATGGCGTCGTAGAGATCATCACGCGAGGCCGCCGCCGGATTGTAGGTGACCTGGGCTTCGTCGGTCGCGTAGTTCACCTCCGCCTCGATGACGCCCGGCGTGTCTTCGAGGGCGGTCGCGTTGGCCTCGGCGCAGTTCGCACACGACATGTCCGAGATAGCAACGGTGACAGTCTCGGACACTGCGCCGTAGCCGGCCGATTCGACCGCCTCGTAGATCTCAGACAGCGTCACTACCTCCGGATCGTACTCGACTGACCCCTCGTCGGTGGCGAAGTTGGCGCTGGCCGCCGTGACGCCGTCGAGGGATTCGAGGGTGTCCTGGATCGTCCCCGAACAGTTCGCACAGGACATCCCCGTGATATCGAGATGGGTCGTTCGTGTAGCCATGATATGGATACGTACGGGTTCACGCTTTAGGCACCTTTCCGCTTCGAGAAGCCGACTGAAACCCCATCGGAACTTTCGATTCCAAAGCCCGTCTCACACCCCCTCTTCGAGTCGCCGATACCGAGTCTCGAAGCGATCCAGACAGGACGGACAACAGAAGTGATAGATCTCGCCGTCGATCCGGGCCGTCTCGCCCTCGCTGTCGACCGTGTTGCCACACTCCGCACAGGTGAGGGCGAACTCCAGCCCTTCGACCGAGGGCGTCCACTCGAAGTCGTCGACCAGCGTCACGGAGTACCCCTCGACGTCGACGTCCGAAAGGAGCCCTGCCACCCACGTGCGGACGTTGCGCGCTTCGGCGCGCGCGTAGAACCAGATGTCACCCTCTACCGTGACGAAGACGTGCTCGACACCGTCGCTACCGCGCACCCGCTCGCGAACTGTCTCCACGGACGCCGCCGGGAGTGTAATCTGCACCAACACGGGAACGCCCGCGCGAAGTTGCGCCCGGTCGACGTCGATCGTGAAGCGGTTGATGATGCCCGCCTCCTGCAGTCGCGTGACACGATCGGAAACGGCCGGCCCGGACAGATCGACCGCCTCGCCGATCTCGCTGAACGGCCGGCGAGCGTCCTCGGTGAGCATCGAAAGGATCTCTAAGTCGGTCTCGTCGAGGTCGTGCATATCGCCATTACTCACTCCGCGAACAATACAGTTTCCCGGACGAAACTTCGGAAAGTACGGTTCAGAAAGTCACGTGGGGCTAGAATCAAAGCAAGAACGGACAAAGTGTGGGCTCCCCTAGGACGATTCGGATATGACACAGACGATCACCGTCGAAGGGATGTCGTGTGAGCACTGCGAGCAAACTGTCGAAGAAGCGCTCGAGAACGTCGACGGCGTGACCGCCGCGACAGCCGACCGGGAAACCGACTCTGCAACGATCGAAGGGGCGGCAGAACCAGCCGCACTGGTCAATGCCGTCTCACAAGCAGGCTACGACGCCTCAGCGTGACAAGCGGCCGCGCTACTGATTGGTCACTGTCTGCGCCCGAGCGTGGATTTGTAGGACGCTGCGTCTCGATGTGCCTACCGGGACGTGTAGCCGCCGTCAATGACGACGACTGATCCAGTCATGTACGAGGAGGCCTCGGAAGCCAGATAGACAACCAGTTCCTGCAGTTCCTCCGGGCGACCAAGTCGACCCATCGGCGTGTTCTTCAACCACGTCTCCTCCATCTCGGGATCGTTCTCGAGAACCTCGTCGACGAGATCTGTGCGCATGTACCCCGGCGCGATGGCGTTGACCCGGACGCCACGATCAGCCCACTCGACGGCCAGCGACTGCGTCAACATCGAGACGCCCGCCTTCGAGGCGTTGTAGCTGGCCTGCTTCTGCGGGACGTTGACGTCGATCGCCGACATCGAGGAAACGTTGACGATCCGCCCCGCTCCGCGGTCGAGCATCTGCCGCCCGACATGCTTTGAACAGAGGAACACCCCATCCAGATTGACCGCCATCACGTCCCGCCAGTCTTCGAAATCCGTCTCCTCAGCCGCCCCGCCGGCCGGGATTCCTGCGTTGTTCACCAACACGTCGATCGGACCCAGCTCTTCGGTCACCGTCTCGACCATCGACTTGACGGACGCCTCGTCGGAGACGTCGGTCTCGACAGCGACGACATCTGTTTCCCCGTCGAGCTCAGTGGCGGTCGTTGCTGCCTTCTCGCCGTTCACGTCGGCAATAGCGACGTCCGCGCCCATCTCCGCGAGCCCGCTTGCCATCGCTCTGCCGAGTCCCTGTGCTGCCCCGGTGACAAGAGCCGTTTCTCCGTCCAGAGAAAACCTATCCAGAAGGGTCATTGTATATACGTCGGTAGATGGCAACCACCATGATTAATTCTCCGCTCTCGGGGAGAGATCGCGCCGCCCGCTGGAGCCGGGCAAGTGCGTCGGCCACCGTACCTCGCGTTCCTCGGCGTCGATTCCGAGAACGCCAGTGACGTCTCAACCTGACCAGGCTCCACAGGACCACGGTCGGTCACGTGGCCACCACCCACGCTTCAGACGCGGCTTCTCAAAAGGCACACCGAGTTAAATATGGGCACGATCGGGGGACAGAGCCACAACGGCGAGTGTCGCCACCCCTCGCGACGTGGATTGTGAGGAATCCGAGAGAAGCCAAGGGACAGCTATTAGGCAGTATTTTATATATAATTACCGCTAACTCGAAGTTAATATTGCATATGAATCCTGCTTCAGGCCCTAAAACGCTGTTTTTGGAAATATCATACTCGTCTACCTCTGCATCTGTGTCCCAGTACTGAAACTAGTGAGATCGTCGATGCGTTCTTCGAAGGTGTCGATCTCGCCGAGAACCATCGACAGCACGTCGCGCCACTCCACTGGATATGACATCGTCGCCGTTTTGGCCGGATTGGACGTTGCGTAGCTCTTCTTGCTTCCTTTCGCGGAAGAGCCGTGGCTCGAAGCGGAGTTCGGCGAGAACTACGAGGGCTATTGTGACTGCGTGCCACGGTTCGTCGGCTGGAAAACGTTCCACAGACCGACACGGTGAGCCCGACGAAGAGTTCTAGACAGTCGAGGTTTCGGGCGTTAGCCGGAAGATCGTGACACACACTCACACCAGAATTCTCCACCAGATTTTTCGGGACCTGTACGTACTGTTTCACATGCACGTGCCCTCCACCACCCGATTTCGACCAATCCTCCTGCTGGCGATTGCAGTCCTAGTGGCCCTCACAGGATGTGCAGCACTGGAGAACCAGCAGTCAGATCTTCCGACGGCGGAGGCGGTCGAAGGGACGCTCGCCGATCTTGAAGCAGTGAACGCGACACTCGTGTCCACGCTGGACGAATCACGGGTGTCAGAACAGCAAACCGTGTTCGAAGTCGGGTCCCAACGGAGACGATCGACGACACAGGCCGGCGAGACGGAAACCCTGGTCGTCGCAAACGACTCCGTGACCTGGCGATACGATCGAGCCGAGAACACCGTTCGGATGACTCGACGAATCGACGGGAATCGACAGTCAAACACCAGTATTTCGAGATCGATGGGGTCGATCTTCGGGAGACTGAATGCAGCATCGGATACTTCCGACCGGGAAGCGGCACTTGATCCACTTATTTTGCCCTCTACCGGAGGTGGCGGCCCACAGCCGTTCGCTGGACAGGTCGAGAGTTTCGAGAACGCTTCGCTGAACTACCACGGAACCGGGACAGTCGCCGGTCGCGAGGCGTACGTCGTGGAAGCCGTCCCACAAGCGGACGTCAACACTGCCAATATTTCGCTGTGGATCGACCAGGAGTGGTACTTTCCGCTCCAGTGGAACTCGACGATCGTCGTCGATGAGGAGCGACGAACAGTGACGACGGCATACCGGAACGTCACGTTCAATCCTGAGGTCCCGGCCGACATGTACACGTTCGAGCCCCCGGCGAACGCGACGGTCGTCGAGCGGACGGTCGTCAGTCTGACCTTCGAGACAAGGGCCGAACTGGTCGCCAGGAGCGAGATGGCGATCCCCGATCCGGACGTGCCCGAACCCCTGACGTTCGATTCCGCGCGATATTTCGACAACAACGGGACGGTCCGCACATCGCTCCAGTATACGAACGAGTCGGCGACGCTACGTGTGACCAAAAATGAGCCGTTAGGCGCCAGTACTGCGCTCCCCGAGGGCGAGCGCGTCGAGATCAGCGACAGCGAGGCCGTCCTTCAGTCGTTTGACAGCGGAAAATCGCTCGTCTGGTCATGTGGGGGGTATCGCTACACAGTCTTCGGCGACGTGTCGTCAGAAACTGTACGTGCCGTTGGCGAATCGATCGGCTGCGGTTGAACAGACGGGCCTTACCCGGTGTCGTTGACAAGAAAAGGGAAACTGCTGTCAGGACCGTTCGTTGTCAGGGTCCCAAGCACTGGCATCGATCCCGTCGGGAGCAAGATCGAAGTCGAACTTGCTGACGGTGGCGTGGAATCGCTTCCGGTGGTGACCGTCCGGATCGAACTCCATCTCCGTCCGGACGAGTCCGTTCTCGGCTAACTGTTCGAGCCGCCGGTAGATCGTCGGTCGCGACATGTCGGTCGCCGCGGCCAGTTCCCGGCCGGTCCGTGGCTGTTCGACCAACAGCGTCAGGAGCTGCCGAGCGTACTCGTCCCCGAGCAGCGCGAGTATCGTCCCGCTCGATACGGTGTCCGACTGGGACTCGTCCCTGTGATGGCAGTCGGCGGAAACACCAGGTGACGGGGTGTTCTCTGCGGTTCGTGATGGTCGTCCGTTCATGACTGGATGGTTGGACGCCGTGCTCGTGAGTGGACAGGCTAGGTATCCCGACATAACCAGGGCGTTCGCCGCCGTCGGCGGTGTCTGTATAACTAGCCTTCAGGTCTTTAGGTGGGACGGGACTAACTGAGACTATCACCACCAGATGACGTCCTCAAGACCGTTTTCGACCGGAGTACCACAGGGGCCGAACTCAGGAACGCGCGAGTCATGACTGACGACGATACGACGACAGGACCGTTCACCGTCGAGGAGTGGCCCGACCCGGTCTGTCACTTCAGGGACGATGACGGGACCCAGGTCATCGAGGCTGTGAACGAGGCCTTCGAGCGGACGTTCGGGTCGATAGCGGCAGGCGAACCAGTGACGACAGTGTTCAAAGCGTTCGAGTTGTCGATCGTGCTGGGTCCGGATGACCCGACTGTCGTCGGGACGGAAGCCGATCGGATCATCGTCGAAGCCGGAACAGATGAAACCGAGAGAGCGTCAGATGGCCGGTATCTCCTGCGAGTCGTCTCAGAAGACGGAGACGCCGGCGGCGTACTCCTGTTCAACCCCCTTCCGACGGAGACTGCCCTAGAGGCGGACGAGATCGGACTCGATCACGTGGCGAGCGTGATCAGTCACGACCTTCGAAACCCGCTGGATGTCGCCAAAGCCCGCTTACGGGCGGCTCGCAACACCGGCGAACCCGAACACTTCGAGCACGTCGCCGACGCCCACGACCGGATGGAACGGATCGTCGAAGACGTCCTGACGCTGGCACGGGGGTCCGACGTAGTCCAGCCAGACGAACAAGTTGATCTGTCGGGCGTCGTGGAGAAAGCGTGGGCGAACGTCGATACCGACGATGCTGACGTCGTTGTCGAGGCGTCAATGCCCACGGTCGTCGCCGATCCCAACCGTCTGGGACGGTTTTTCGAGAACCTCTTTCGCAACTCGGTCCAACACGGCGGGACCGCCGTGACCGTCACTGTCGGTCAACTTGAAAGAACCGAGGGATTCTATGTCGCTGACGATGGACAGGGGATTCCGCCGGAGCAACGTGAGCGCGTCTTCGATCCCGGATTCAGTACCGAGGAACACGGGACCGGACTCGGCCTGTCAATCGTTGCCCGGATTGCCGATCTTCACGGCTGGTCGATCGGGGTCACTGATTCGGCGAGCGGGGGCGCGCGCTTCGAAATCACTGGTCTCGACACTGGTTGATCGCCATCGGCCGGGTTTCCCACTCGGAAATACGGTCTGACGGTTCATTTATGTGGCCAACTGATTCGAGAACAGAGTCAGTTCCCACGGCTCTGTGAACCGATGAACGTAGACGAATTCAGCGCCGAACACGCACCGACAGAGACCGACGAGACGTTCAGTCTGGAGAATAAATACACGCTCGACGTGGCGGTCAACGGGTCGCTTCTGGCGAAAGCCGGCTCGATGGTCGCGTATACCGGCGACCTCTCGTTCACTGGCCAGGCGACTCCGGAAGGCGGGATCACCGGCTTCATCAAGGAGGCCGCGACCGGCGAGGGGACGCCAATCATGAACGTTGAAGGGACCGGTCACCTCTATCTCGCCGATCAGGAGAAAGAAATCCAGATCCTCCGGCTCGACGACGGCGAATCACTCACCGTCAACGGCGAGGACATCCTCGCCTTCGAATCGGGACTGTCCTACGAGATCACCGAGATCGACAGTCTCGCCGGCGCATTTGCCGGCGGGTTCACCAACGTCGCACTCGAGGGGCCGGGTCACGTCGCGCTCACTACCCACGGAGACCCGGTCGTGATGGAACCGCCCGTCACGACCGACCCGGGAGCGACAGTCGCCTGGAGCGCAACCACGCCGGACGTCGAGGTTAATACCAACATCTCGGACATGATCGGCCAGGAATCCGGCGAACGCTTCCAGATGCAGTTCACCGATCGTGGCGGCTTCGTCGTCGTTCAGCCCTACGAAGAACACGCTTGAATCCCCTGGCGACTCCTTGATGACTTCAGTCGTCAGTCGATGAGCGATCTGGGTCAACCCGTCGATCGGTCGCCTCGAAGACGTCCGCCAGGAGTTTCCGCTGCCCGGCCCGGAGGTGATGAAGCAGCGTCGGCCCGGTGATTCCGAGGGCTTCGGCGACTTCCTCAGCTGAACTCCCCCGTGGTGATTCGAAGTAATCGGCGAAGAAGGCCGTTCGAAGGACCTCCTCCTGGCGCTCCGTCAGCCGACCAGTCACGGACTCCTGAACTTCCGTCGTCGTCCGTTCGTCCCGCCTGCGCTCGCGCTTTGTGAGCACTTCGGCGTCGTAGCGGCGGGTGATCGCGTTCGCGATCCGGCGGACGTCCTCCGACGGCGGCAGTTCGACGACGACACGATCACCGTCAGCCCCGAATGTGGCGGACTGCACTGTCCCGCCCTGGCTGAGAAGTTGCCCGAGCGGCGTCTCGGCGCGCTGGCGCACTTCGATCGAGCCGCCACCGTCGTACTCGGCGACGGTTCGCGCCTCGACCACCGATTCGTGGCCTGCCAGCGCGGCCGCAGTTTCGTCCAGGGGCCGCCCCTCGGTCTCGGCATCGACGTAACAGAGCAGCTCTTCCCCTTGGGAGATCACACCCGTCACATCGATCCTGGCGTCGGTTTCAGTGGCCGCGGCGACGAGCGGCGCGGCGGAATCGGACAGCCGAAAGGTGAGTTCGACGACCCGATCGGCGGCGAGCAACGATCGGTTGCGGGTCGCGTTGATGGCGAACCCGGCCATCTCCCCGACAGTTCCGAAACTCTCGCGCTCGCGCTCGGAGAAGGCGTCCCGTTCAGCTGCGTAGACGCCGACGACACCGTAGACGCTCGATCCGTAGGTCAGCGGAACGGCAAGCAGCGATCCGAGGCCGTCCGCGAACGCCGCTCTGCGAATTTCCTCGGGAACGGATTCGTCCTCGCCGAGTGATTCGACGACCGTCGGTGTGCCCCGTTCGATCGCACGGAGTTCGGGCAGGGCTGGGTCGCGCCCGAGGGCGTCTTCGATCCGGTCGAGCGTGCGTCCAGTCGTCCCAGCCGCGGCTTGCAGAACGATTTCGTCGGAGCCGACCGCGCGCTCGCCGACCCAGGCGAAGGCGTAGATGTCGGTCTCGCCCAGCTGCCGGCAGATGGTTTCCGCGATCTCCTCCCGCGTCGAGGCCGCGACGAGGTCGCCGAGGACGTCCGCGATAAGTTCGTTCCCGATCGTCAACCGGTGGAGGTCCGAGCGGAGCGACTCCAGTCGTTGGTCGCGCCGGCGATCGTTGGTCACATCCTGGAGGTAGATGTAGACAGATCCCTCGACAGGGACGAGGTCAACCGCGAGCCACCGATCCAAGTCGGGGTAGTATTCCTCGACGGACAGTTCCGCGTCCGGCAGAGTCTCGAACGCCTGCGGGACGCGACCCTCGACAGAGGCTGGAAAGACGGTGTCGATCGACTCGCCGACCACAGCGTCACGATCTACCGAGAGAATATCTCCGACAGCGGCGTTGGCGTCGCGAACGACACCCTCAGCACTCACTTCAAGGACTCCAATTGGTGCGCGCTCGAACCCAGTGTCCATCGTGTTGGGTCACCGTGTGGCGGCCTGTTAAGCGTATTCCTGCCGGCGATCGGACGATCGCACCTAAAGCCGACGCCCGATATAGCCACCGAGGGCGCTCAGCCCGACAATGTAAGCGATAGTGAGGAGAGCCCCGACGACAAGTGCCGCGATGGCGGCCGCCGCGGTCGATCCGGGGAGTCCCGTGAACAACCCGACGCCGACGAACGCGAGGGCGACCAGCGCCGGGATGATCGTAAACAGCCCGGCGAATGCCCCAGCCGCGACGCCGCTTGCCTCACGATCGGTCGAGAGGTGACTCGCGGCCGCACCGCCGAGGATCGGCGAGAACGGGATGAAACTGAGCACCGTGTTGACGATCGCGCCGACCACACCGAGGACCCACCGCGGGGTACCCCGGCCCTGACGTCGAGCGCGGCCATGGGCCACGACGACAGCGACGCCGATGAGGACGATCGAGACGCCGGCGGCAGCGAGACCGAGACCACCCCATTCAGCGAGTGCGACCACCGCGTCGATCGCTTCCGCCTCGGTGAGGACGTCAGAGCGGAACTCACTCTCCTCGATGAGTGTCGCGATCTCCGGACGATCGACGGCGGTGTACAGCACCCCGCCACCGAGTGCGATCAGAAGACCGAGGAGGGCCAGCACCCCGCCGATCGCCCAGTCGAGCGGGCGGTCGAAAGCAGGGGTCGACCGAGTCGTGGAATTCGTTTCAACGTCTCGTGGGGGTGTTTCGATCGGTTCCATACCACTCCCAACGGGGCCGGGGAACAAAACCCGGGGCGGCGTGTTTCACCGGCAGAAACGCATGGAATCGATCTTTCCGTCCCGTCGATCAATTCGCAGATAGCAATGACGTCAAGTACTGATCGACGGTGTGGCGTCGGCATCCGCGGCGTCGCGATGGCGATCGACTCGATCGTCTGGATGGCCCTGTTCATGATCGCCGTCTCCGCAGTGGGTCTCGTGACCGGGGATTTGCAGACCACGAGCGAGGGAATCGAGACGAACCTCGAAGGCGGGCCAGCGCTCGTGGGATTGATTCTCTGGCTCGCCGTCTCGATTCTATACCACACGCTGCTGGAATGGCAGTGGGGAAAGACGCTTGGGAAGTACCTCGTCAGCATCAAGGTGACACGGACGGACGGATCATCGCCGTCGTTTCTGGGTTCACTCCTCCGGAATCTCCTCCGATTGATCGACTGGTTACCGTTCTTCTATCTGGTCGGGATCATCACGATCGCGGTCTCGAAATCGGACAGACGGTTCGGCGACAGGGTAGGGAACACGATCGTGGTTCGACCCTGATCGGCGGCTGGACCCCTAAACACCGTCAGGAAATTCCTTTCGAGCGACGACGCCGGACGTGCCGTCAACGGTGACAGTCACGACCACGGTGTCACCCTCCGAATCGACGTAGACGTACAAGTACATGTCCGCCTGCGGGGTCGTCGTCGAGGCTTCGTAGTCCGCCTCGACGGACTCGAAGGTCACTTCCTCGATGTCAAGGTCCTGAGTAATTCCGATTTTAACGCGGTCCTGTTCGCCCTCGTAAGTGAACTCGAACGCACCGTCGGGGACTGCTTTCGCGACCGCTTCGGGCGGATCGACCGGCTCGCTCGCGTCGGGGACCGCTGTCGTCGTCCGATCTGGCTGTGTGAATTCGAAGTCCAGAACGTCCTCGCTGTAAGTCCCGCTGGCGGTCACCCGCTCGTCTTCGATCGACACCGTGTAATCCTCGCTCTCGGAGCCGAACCGTGACTCGAAGCGCTCAGCCGTCGCGTCGTCGAGCGAGCGCTGGACAGCGAGATCGGCTGTGACCGCGCCGTTGTCGGCGTCGAAGGCCACCGACGCGAGGACATCGTCGTCTGACCTGAGGAGTTCGTCCACGGGACGCTCGTTCGGGTCTCCGAAATACACGTCAGCAAGATCGATCGGCCCCAGCCAGCCGCCTGCGACGTGGCCGTCGCCTGCTGTCTCCAGCAGCCACTCGAACGTCTCTGTTTCCGCGATTTCCCTGTCCCGTTCACCCTGCGTGGTCTCGACGACGCGCCGGATCTCTTCGCGGGTGTCGGCGACGAGGACAGCAGTCTCGCTGATCGCCGTGACGCCGTCCAGTGTCTCGTCGTCGGTTGGTTCGTACAGCGTGAACTCCCCGACAGAGCCCGACTCCTCGAACGGAATTTCCCCGATCGGGCCGTCAGATCCCGACCGGAGTGACTCCGCTGCCTCGTCGAGGTCGATTTCACCGCGTCCGACTGCGACGCTGTCCGCCATGAACAGTTCATCAATCCCACGGTCCGGCTGTTCCGGATCGACGAGATGGCCGAGTCCGGACACAGCAATGCCGAGTGCCGCCCCGCCGATCAGTTGCCCCCCGACTTCGAGCGGCCAGGTGAGCAACGGATCATCGACACTATCCAGACCCGACACTTCACTCAGGACTTCCCTGGAACTACCGGTCGCGTCCGCGGGGAGGATCAACGGCAACAGTTCGTCGCCGCTCTGTGCGTCCGTGGCGATGCTGAAGTCCAGGTAGCCGACATGGACGCCGTCGTCCGTCGCAGGGATCCACTCCGCATAGGACGGCGTATCGTTGCCGGAGCCAAGGCAGCCGCCGAGCGAGACTGCCGTCGCTGCCGCGCCGAGTTCCAGAAACCGTCGTCGATGGAGGGTTGTCATGGGTATAGCGAGGACCGATCAGGTGATCGCCCGTCTTGGCTGGGGCGTTGGGCGACAAGCGACATAAACCATGTCTTCAGACGCCGCATCGTGACCACAGCTACGAGCCCTCTTCCGTCGGATCGGGGCGGATCGAGTCCTGGAAGCCCGGTAAATCGATACGCACGACACTTCCACGTGGATCCCGTTTTTCGAACGACAAGTCCCCGCCCAGTCGTTTTACGGTCCAGTAGACCAGCCAAAGGCCGATTCCACTCCCGTGTCTGACCGGCGTCTCTTCACCTTCGAGGAGGACGGCGCGCTCCTCAGGCGGGATACCTGGGCCGTCGTCGGCGACTTCGATTCGCCCGCCGTCACCGCTCGGGCGGACGCGAATCGTCACCGACGGTGTCGCCCGATCGGAGTGCGTCACGGCGTTCTCGACCAATTCGTCGAGCAGCAGTTCGATCGCGTCACGGTCGGACCGGATGACGACGGTATCAGTGACGTCGAGTGTAACGTCGGCGTCCATCGCTTCTTCGGCGACTGTCCGTGCGATCGCGACGAGGTCACACCGATTCCGTTCGAGGTGGGGCTCCGTCAGCACGCGCCCGGATCGTTCGACAGCATCCGCAAGATCGACCAGCCCGGTCGCGAGCGTCCCGATACGGTCGAAGTACTGACCTGCTTCCTCCGCCGGGAGATTCCCGTCACGGATTGGTTCCGCGAACCCGCGAATCGCGTCGAGATCGTTCCTGAGATTGTGCCTGATCACCCTGTTGAGGACCTGGAGGCGCTGTTCACGGGTCTCGCGATCCGTGACGTCCCGAAGCCGGTAGGCGCGGCCGAGCACGTCGTCGTCCGTGTCGGTAACTTCGGTTCGTTCGATGACGAACTCCCGTCGCCCGGCAGTTGTCTGGAGCGTGGTGGGCTGTCCAGCATGGGGATTCTCAGGGATGTCCGCCACATCGGTGATCAACTGGTTCCGGAGTCGTGTCGTCTCGATACCGAACGTCTCTGCAGCGACCCGGTTCACGTCCAGTAGGCGGCCGGATCGATCGGCAACGATCACGGGGGCGGACATCGCGTCGAGAGCTGTCTCCCGTGCGAGATGTCCAGCCGCAGCCCCCCGCTCGAAGGCGTCGGTACCGAACGCGATCCAGGCGAAGACGCCGACGACGGTCGTGAGCTGAAGGAAGACGACATGATAGATCGATTCGCCACCGAGCTGACCGCCGTAGCCGATCGCGAGCGGCAGGAACGTGATGCCGACACCCGCAAGGACGAACGCCGCCGCCGAGCCAGGCGGCAAGTCGTCGTAGGTCATCGCCGAGCGCACGAGCAAAACGACCCCGAGCAGGCCCAACGAGAACACCGTCACCTGCAGGCCGAACGTCGTGAGATACGACAGCTGGCCGAGTAGACCCAGCCGAACTCGGCCCGTCTGCTGACCCCAGGTGAGCGCCGTACTTCCAACTGTCAACCCGCCGAGGAGGACGATCCCGACCCAGCGCCGCGGCGTGATCGCTGGCCCGCGCCCGGTGTACTCGAAGACGAACGCGATCCACAGCAGCGACGCGAACGCGTACCCGCCGATGAGGAGTAACTCGCTGACCGCGTCGAGTTCGATCGGCACGACGCCGGACCGACTGAACGCGATCGTCGCGCCCAGGCCGGCGAGCAGGACAGCCAGCAGCGCGTAGGGGACGACCCCCGGATGGTCGTGTAGGCGTGCGGTTCGCCCCGCGATCAGGACGCCGGTCCCAAGAACGACCACGCCGACCGCGGCCCAAACGAGTCGGATCACCGCTCGGCACCTCCAACCATTCCCGTTCGCCCCGCTTCACGCGCGTCATTCGTGGGGAGGACAACGACGACTGCCCGTCGCCCGTCGTCAGCCCGCTCGACGGAGAGGTGACCGCCGAGTTGGTCGAGCGCCAGGCGCGTGACGGCCAGCGAGAGGTCGGCGTCGTGTTCCTGTTCTCCGGGACCGGTCACCTGAGGACAGTCGGTGACGATCCGGATCGCCGGGCTATCACGATCCACCGAGACCACAACTCGCGTCTCGGTGTGGGCGGACGCGTCTTCGAGCACTGGTTCGAGAAGCGACGCCAGCAACGCCGAACTGACCGTCGTGACGATGGGTTCTCCGGAAACGTCGAGTTCAATTCGCGGACCTGATCCCGTGGCGATCGAATCGCGGAGTTCACGAAGGACAGGGCGGAGATCGAGTCCCTGGTCCGGAGAGACCGCGTTCTCGGCGATTGTCCGTTCGATCGACCGTGTCTGAGCCACGAGGGTCGTCAGTCGAGTCGTCCGCTCCCAGATCTGATCCGCGTCAGCCGCGGCATCGCCGGCCTCCGAATCGGCTGCCTTCGTCGCCTCGTCGGCCACCGCGGCCATACGTTCGCGGATCACTTCAACCACGAACCGGCTGAGCAGCGTCAGCTGTTCTTCCCGTCGCCGCCGGTCGGTCACGTCCGTACATCGCACCAGATAGCCGAACGAGCGGTTGCGCCCATCCGTGACTGGATCGGTAGTAACGGAAATCGTCGTCCCATCTGCCAGTTCGATCCGGTGGGATTCCCCGTCTCTCGTCAGCTCTCCGGGATCGAACGAGGTGGGAAAAATCGACTCGATCGGCTGCTCCAGGGCCGACGCCCGCGAGACATCGAACAACCGTTCCGCGGCAGAATTGAGGTCGCGCAGTCGTCCGCGCCGATCGACGATGAGGATCCCGTCGGCCAGTTCATCGACGACACGATCCCGTCCCAGCACCCGTGCAGCCGGTGGCGTCTCGAAGACCGGGTAGCGGATGACAGCGATCAGGAAAAGTCCACTCGCGACCGACGAGAACGCCGGAAGAAGAACCGGTCGTTCGAATATCTGTGCGGCGAAACTCCCGGATAGCAATACGATCGCACCGGCGGACAGCAACAGCGGCTCCCGGTACGGGACCGTACCCTGACCGATCGACATCCAGACGAGCAGGAACACGCCGATCATCACGAGGAATCCGATCAGGAGATACGTCACCGTCAGTAGCTGAAAAGCGAGCGCCGAGGGATCGCCGAGTGAGACCATTGCGACCCCGACGGCACCGAACGAAATTCCCGCCACAAGCCCGGTAGTCGTCTGGACCACCCGTTTCGATCGGCCGGTGTATCGAAAGGCGAACAGCACCCACAACCCGCTGCCGATCACCGCTGCCGTTGTTCCGACCACGACCCAGGCCGTCGCCTCAATCTCCCAGCCGGTGACCGTGAGCGCCGCGTTCGGCGGCGTAAGATCAGCGACGAGCAGGTGCAAAAGGGTCCCCACTGCTGTGACCGCCCCGACGCCCAGCAGTGCCCGAGCACTGGTCCGCTCGCGATGGTGGAGAAGGACTACGACGAGTGCAACGGCTACGAGCGTCGCGAAGAAGGTGATTCCGAGACGGATCGCAGTGAGGGGCACCATGTATGGTTGTCAATCAGGGCATTGCATCGGGCCGAGAGTGACTGCGTCGAACGGACGGCGGGTGGAGCGATACGCGCCGCCGCCTTCGATCGCCAGCCTGTGGGTTCCTGTGAACGCCCGTGGCACTTGGCTATCGGGGTTTCTGGAGCCGTGTCGAAGCGCGCCTCAGTCGTTCGCCGGGACGGCCATCGGCCGTTTCAAGCGGGATCGAACCGGATGATCGGACTCGATGACAACTTCGATCCCGCCGTCGTCGATCGTCACCACAAACGAGTCGCTGACGGGACGGTATTCTTTGTAATGGTGGCCCTCCTCCGCGTCGATCCGCTGGTCCGTCTCAAGCAATCCGAGATCGACGAGGGTGTTGAGGCGTCGGAACGCCGTCGGCCGAGACATGTCGGTCACCGCCGCTACTTCTCTCCCGCTCCGGGGTCGGTCGAGGACCGCCTCAAGAGCCGCTCGCGTATACTCGTCACCAAGTGCGTCGAGCAACTTCGTTGGGTCATTGTGCTGCCATTTGTCGTCTCGATTCGCGACGGTTGGAGTGCCTGCTGGTGAGTGGGGACCAACTCGGGGTCGGACTGGTTCGCTCGACATCTGTACGTATGGAGAGGTATCCCGGGATAGTGTCGATGGTAGCTAGCTATCGAGGCTCCGGTATCCGGAACACTCTAGTTATACAGATACAGTCGATCGAATACGATGTCTTCGAGGGCAACGAACACGAGACCACGTTGCCTGAAGGACCGGCATTTATGAGTAGCCGCCGTTGAGTAGTGATCGATGGGAGATACCGAGGACCTCCCGAACGCGCTCGTGGTGGACGACGAGCGGGAGGTGGCAGATGCTTACGCTCTCCGCCTGCGCGGACTCTGTGACGTCGAAACAGCCTACGATGGCGAGGGGGCCCTGGAGACCGTCCGCGAGCGTGAGATCGACGTAGTGCTACTGGACCGGCACATGCCCGGCATGTCCGGCGACGACGTGCTCGATGAACTCGCGGCGATGGATTTCCAAGGGCGGGTGATCATGGTGACGGCGATCGATCCCGACTTCGACATCCTCGACATGCCCTTTGACGACTACCTCTGCAAGCCGGTCGATCGCGAGGACGTCCGGGCGGCCGTGAATCAGCAATGTACCATCCTCGGGTACGCGACGCTCGGCGAGTACTTCAGCGTCGAAGCCAAGCGCCAGGTCATCGCGGCCGAACTCCCGGCTGAGCAGCGCGAGTCCCACGAGGCCTATCAACGCAAGCAGGACCGGTCACGGCAACTGGAACAACGCGCGCGGCGACTGCTGGGTGAGGCGACGGGCCTTCTCGACACCTTCGACGTTATTGCGCGCGAAGGTGGGTGATTTGGAGGGGGGTTGGGAGAGCGATGACCGGTGGGCAGGGCGGGGTCGGATATTGAAACCCGCCTCCGACCTGGGCGGGCACAAGGAGCGACGGGGCGACGGATAATCAAGCAGTGTGCAGTGTTTCCAGGTGCGAAACACCTTGGGATTCTCTTCACTCTACAGGCGGAGCAGGCCGAGTGCCTCGGGGCTTGACCCTGAGGTGGTTCACAATGAAATCCAGGATTGCTGAACACGAAACTGTCCGGATAGCACGGTCCCTTCTCTCCAAAATGGCTTCACGTCTTGATACGAACCATCAGCGCCTGAGGCGCCGTGGAGGGTTTTGTTCGTGGTCGCGGGAGACGTGCTCGCGCACGTCGGAAAGCGAGTCGAACCGCCGGGAACAGGTGGAACATTTCAGGAGCGCCATTGTGATACCTCCGCGTTTCACCGTATTCGACCCACGTACATATACCTGACATATGGTCAAAGGGGCGTTTGAGCCACGTTCAGCGACGATCCGGACAGTGCCCAGAGAACGTCACGTAACCGTTTACTCACCCGCGCTGTCGTCGAGGTGCCACGAGAGCCCAAGGGTCTCCGTGATCGACCGGGGTTCCGTGAGGTGCGGCACGACCATCGCGACGCTCTCGTTGGCGTCGTCGTCGGTATCGACAGTTTCGGGACCCGGAACGAACAACTCCATTGTCGTGTCGTCCGTCGAATACACATCGAATTCGAGGGACTCCGTTCCGAGCAGGCGATCGATCAGTCCGTTCGTGATCGTGATATCGGTGATCGCGAAATTCTCCACTTTCGCCTGTGGTTCGTCGAGAAGTCTGTCGTAGGTCACGAGCACGTCGTCGTAGCAGTGGTATTCCAGCGTGCCGTACCGGAGGTATCTGGTGGTGGCTCGTAGCACCACGAAGAACCCGCCGAAACCGAGGCCGACGAGGACAAAGGCGGCGCTCGACGCGAGCACACCAAAGCCGACGATCAGAACGGTGACGAACCCGATCGCACCAGCCAGGTAGGCGACTCCGTGAAGCAGGGCGTCGACGATCGTTGCCGTCCGACCCATCGACGTCCGGAGACGTGGCTCTATGTCCGGTGTCTCGACAGGTTCGGGTTCGATCTCGGTGCGTTTACTCCCGTAGAGTCGCGAGAAGAGGCTCCGGCGGTCGTCGTCACGTTCCAGTCGGTTCGCCCGGACGTCGTAGGCGAGTTTCCCGACCGCGAGGGCGAGTACCGACCGCGCGGGATCGAGGATCGCGGTCGTCTCGACGGTCGATTCGAGGCCGAGAAAGGCCATGAACAGGAGGCCGACGACGAAGAGGTACTTGAAGGGAACGAGTAGCAGCGAGCGTGGTGAGTGCTCACGATACCCGTTTTCACGGAAGTACTCGCGGTAGGTGTCGATCCCGCGGGTGAGAAAGACGGCGGCCCCGCCCAGGAGGAGCGCGGCCGCGTCGGCCTCGGTGACCGTCGGTCGCGTCAAGGCAAAGACGACGAACGCCAGTCCCACGACGACGGGCGCGATGACGACCGCGAAGACGAGCGTCGGGACGTTCCGCGGATACACTGGCGGAATTGGTCCCGGCAACTCGACTGCGCCGCGTTTCTCCTGGAGTGGCCCGAGCAGCCTGAAGCGGTCGTCGATGGCGTTGTTGGGTCGCTTGTGGGCGAACGGGATTTTCACGACGGTCCAGACGCAGATTGCGGCCAATTCGGCCTGGTAGACGAGCAACAGCGCCGTCGGTGACCACCCGAAAAAGAGGACGCCGGCGATCGGGACGAGGTTGCCCACGACGACGGGGAGGACCCGGAGCCACGCGGGAGCGAGCGACGAATCGATGGGGGAAGGCGAGACGCGCACGTTCTGGGGTGCAGATGGCGATCCTCTTCGGTTTGTCGGTCATCTCAGTACGTACATGTCCCGACAGTGAGCGCGTTTTTCGGAATTGCTGACTCAGCAAATCTGGTTCAGCCGGTCGCTTTCGTCGGTAATCCTGGCAAAGGACAGAGGGAGGACTACGTTGTAATCAGATTCGTCCGGGACCGTTTCCGAACGCCCCAGCCGTCGAGGACGAGCGCTCGCCACCAAGTTCGCCGAAGTCCATGTCCTCGAAGTGTTCGGGTGCAGTGCTCTCGGTCGCGTAGACGTAGAGGGCAGTCTTGGCGATTCCGCTGAGCGCCTTGCCGACGAGCAGTCCCACGACGACCGCGGTCCCGCCGACCGACAGCGTCGCCACCAGCTGGACGGTCCCCAGGCCGGCCGTCGCGACGTAGGTGATCGCGCCCAGGACGACGCCACCCAGGGCCAGCAGGAACGTCACCACGTCGATCGCACCCATCGCGCCGATGGACTCCCCCCAGGTGTGCTTGAACGTCCTCGCGCTCTCTTTGAACATCTCCGTGATCGAGGGATTCCGAAAGACGATCACCGGAACGACGAAGTACGTCATCACGCTCCAGGCGACCGCGAAGACCGCGGCGAGTAGGTGAGCAACGAGGTTGTCCTCGCTCTCGATCGCGCGGAGGATCACGCCGACGATGGCGGCGACGATCGACCAGACAAACAGTGGGAATTTCCGCTGCCAGGCGGACGCCAACGCGGCGCGGATCGACGGCTCATCGCCGCGGAACGCCGTTCGGGTCGCGACGACCAGCGCCGCCGTGAAGAACGACGCGACAAACGTCTCGACGAGGTACGCGACGAACAGCGCGACGAAGATCGCCGGGCCGGGCTCTTCGAAGAACGGGCCGGTGAAAACGAGACTCCCGAACAGCGTCGCCAGGAACGCGAGTCCCGAGAGCCCGCCGATCAGTGGAAATATCAACAATTTCGGATAGGTTCGGAGCACGCGGACGCTCCGGCGTGCCATGCCGAACCCGATCATGAGACGTTTGATCACTCCCATACCCAGGTTTCCTGGTCACGACCGATAAAACAGCTTGCCATGGTTTCCGACTCCGAAACGCTGAACAACCCATATGTCCCCTGCTGCCAAACGGGAAACCAATCCGAGATGACGATACTGAAAACACATGTGAAAGAGAGGACCGGAGATGATGCGTAACAGACGGCAGTTTCTCGCTACAGTCGAAAGTACGGGTAGTATAGCATCAGTCTCGGGCTGTCTCGGAGTCCTCTCCGCCAGTGAGACCGACCCAAGGTACCCGGGCGGGACCGTCGTAATCGAGAACAACGGCGATCAGTCGCTGGCCGTCTCAATTACAGTTGTCGAGGACACATACGACGCGACGATCGAAACGTCAGTGTCCGGTGGCGAGACACACGTTCGAAGAGAGTTCGTGGACGCCGACGCCGGCGAGATCGTCACGCTTTCGGCACGCCTCGGCGACAGCGGTGATCCGACAACGTTCGAGTTGCTCCCCGCCGGCGGAGAAAACAACGCTCGACCGGAAATCGCGCGACTGACGGTGCAAAACGCGGTCGAGGCAAGTGCACAATGGACTGCGGAACGTGGTGAACGATAAAGACGGATAGTCCACGTTGCTGGAGCAGCAACATGGACATTTGGTTTTGATTTAGCCAAATTCGATGGGAGGATTATTGTGAGCGGATTCGAGGCGCGCACAATATCGTAGGTATAGTGATCGTCCCGGACTGGCGATAGGTTTGATACCCATCGATCTGAGTGCGTCCGCGGCGATGTGGGAAAGAATCGTCCCGGAACCGACGACCGCGCCGAAGAGCCCGAGGCCCACGGCAGCCAGCAGGCATCCTAGCCGAGTCCAATAGGTACCCCAGCAATCCCCCAAGAGACGACCGACGATGCCCGCAAGATCTCTTGGGCGCACCCCAGACCCACACAGGCATTTGAACTCTAATCCAATGTTTCCTCGCAACATCGAGGGATCCCAGCAGGAGATGTATTCGATCCCATCATACAGCGTATAAATCCACAATCCAACGGGCGGTTACCCATCTGAATGTCGTCTTGGGCTTTAAGGAAAAGGGTGAGAGCCAAGGGCCGGATTTGAACCGGAGGGACTTCGCTTCGCTCGTCCCAGGATGCAAATCCTCGTGTGGCTTTCGTCGCTCACGAGTTTGTGAGCGACAGAAGAGCCAAGGGCCGGATTTGAACCGGCGATGGGCGGCTCTGCAGGCCGCTGCGTTAGGCCGGACTCTGCCACCTTGGCGCAGTGGATATTCCGTGATCAGCCAAGTTATGGATTGTGGTCCGGCCATGTATGCCCCAGAAGGGCGACGGGCGGTTGTCGCACGCGATGAAAGAGCGTGCGACGTCGACAGACGAACGGAGTGAGTCTGTCGGAACTGAGCGAACGCAACGTTCGCGAAGGTCGGAGCGCTTTGCGCTCCGGAACCACAGGCCGCTGCGTTAGGCCGGACGCTGCCACCTTGGCGTAGTTTCGTCTAGTTCGAGCGATCCAATAAACATAGCGGTCTGACTGTAACCCACCACGGCGATCTATTGAATTCCTTCACAAACGATACTGATCCAGCCATATTGTTCAAAATATAAAAACGTTCTTGACTGATTGCCCCGTGATTGGTCGTAATGACATCGAACAATCGATCACTCAAGCCATTCGACACAGGAGACTGGCGGCTGATCACCCTCGGCACGGGCCTGGTGATCGTGAGTCTCCTGCTGGCCGGGTGGTTTCTGATCACCGGCGACCTTCCCGGCGGGTTCGCGACGCTACTGTTGACCGTCTCTGGCGCACTGTTCGTCGCCATCGGCACGTCTGAATCGTCGCGACCGAGTGCCTGACAGGGCGCGTACCGACCTGCGAACGAATTTCCTGACCGATTACTACATTAAATAGCGTTGTCACTCTCGGCAACAGTGTCCTGCATGAAATACAAAAAACCCACCCGAGAGCGTCGCCACTCTCGGATGGGTTGAATGTGGTATGAATGGAGGCGGCGAACCGGATTTCCCAGAGACTCTCGTACTCCAGTACTCGCCGGAACGCAGGCGGGCTTAACTTCCGT
>ENA-ORDC01000297-ORDC01000297.1-marine-metagenome-genome-assembly--contig:-NODE-297-length-53433-cov-11.005791_pt1 | contig 53433 bp, 41 predicted proteins | sample MGYA00237783_ERZ508515 | MGnify/ENA primary metagenome ERZ508515 (study PRJEB26186, sample SAMN06268792) | marine metagenome | isolation source: Eden Landing Ponds, San Francisco, CA, USA | place...
CGCTCGGCGGCCTTCCGGGCGGTGTACAGCCAGGAGACGTGCTCGCGATCGGCGGTGTACTCGCGTTCGCGCATCACTTCCCGGAAGTTCGTATAGCCCTCACGGTGATATTTCAGTGCCAGCGGTTTGTACGATTGGACTTCGTAGACGTCGCTCTCCTTGCCGACGCCGAGGCTCGAACCGACTCCCTGGATCGACTCGCGCTCGGCGAAGGTGTGCAACGCGAGTGCGTCATAGCCCTCGAAGGTTAGCGAAAACCCTTGGTACTGGATCGTCTTTCGCTCGATTAACCCCCGGTCCTCACACCGGTCGAGTCGGTAATCGACGTCCTCGACGGTCATTCTCGCGAATTCGGGTATCTTTTCTCGGGAAACCCACTCCGAGAACCGCATTCCCTGCTCGACCCCCGAGAGAAGATGAAAGTCCTCCGGCTCAAGCTCGGCTATCACCGGGGCGACGTTCGAGACCATTAGAGTCCGGTAGGGGTTTGTCCGGCAAAAGCCCGACGTGTCGTTGCGTTCCCCCGGAATTAAATCCCATTTCGCTATACGAAGTCCAGTTAGCGCGGCAACCGCCGGAATGTCACCGCCGAAGCGCCTATGTCCGGCAGGGCCGAGGGTCGAGATATGCAAATCGGGGCTCACACCTCCATCGCCGGCGGCGTCTCCAACGCCGTTGAGGAACAGCTCGAATACGACGGCAACTGCGGACAGATCTTCTCACACTCACCGCAGGTCTGGCAGGAGCCGTCGATCGAAGACAGCGAGGCCGAGGCGTTTCGGGATCGATCGATCGAAGCCGACGTCGGACCGTGGGTGATCCACGCGTCCTATTTGGTCAACCTCTGTACGCCCAAGGACGATCTCCGGGAGAAGTCGATCGCGAGTCTCCAAGAGGAGGTCGACGCCGCGGCGACACTCGACATCGAGTACGTCAACGTCCATCTCGGTGCCCACACGGGCGCGGGCGTCGAACAGGGACTGGCGAACGCCGCCAGCGCACTCGACGAACTCGACGTTCCCGAGGACGTGACTGTCCTCGTCGAATCGGACGCCGGCAGCGGGACCAAACTCGGCGGCGACTTCGAGCACCTCGCGACGGTTCTGGAGGCGAGCGAGCAGGACCTCGGCGTCTGTCTCGACACGGCCCACCTCTTCGCCGCCGGGTACGACCTTTCGACGCCCGATGCCGTCGCGGAGACCGTCGCCGACTTCGACGAGAAGGTGGGTCTTGACACGCTCGAATGTCTCCACCTCAACGACTCCAAGCACGCCTGCGGGACGAACAAGGACGAACACGCCCACCTCGGCGAGGGCGAGATCGGCGAGGCGGGCATCGCAGCCGTCGTCAACCACGACGCGTTGCGGGAGTTGCCGTTCGTCCTGGAGACGCCGACCGAGGACGGCCGGGGCTTCGCCTGGAACGTCGAACGCGCACGCGAGCTTCGCGAGGCCTGACACGGGACGTTTCGAGCACCTTTTTGACGCCCGTGGGATATCACCGGTATGCGCCGGTTCGACGCCGAGTACCTCACGCACACCCGCCGCGGCATGTGGGCGGACTCGCGTGAAGCGCTTTCCACCCTGGATCTGTCAACCCGCGAGCGGGTGCTGGACGTGGGCAGCGGCACTGGCGCGCTCACCAGGGTTCTCCGCGAGGAAACGCCGGGCGATGTCGTCGGCGTCGATGCGGATCCGCAACTCCTCGACCACGTCGAGGGGCCGGCTATCGTCGGTGACGCGTTCCGACTCCCCTTTCCCGACGACACTTTCGATCTGGTGGTCTGTCAGGCACTCCTGATCAATCTCCCCGAACCAGTCGACGCCGTTCGGGAGTTCGCTCGTGTCTCCCGGGACGGCGTTGCGGTGATCGAACCGGACAACGAGAGCGTGACGGTCGAGTCGACCGTCGACGGCGAATCGGCGCTCGCCGGCGAGGCTCGCGAGCACTACCTCGCCGGCGTCGACACCGACGTCACGCTCGGCTCGGACGTGGCGTCCGTGCTCGCGGAAGCCGGCCTGGCGTCGGTCGAGATCACCCGCTACGATCACGCCCGGACGATAGCGCCCCCGTACGGCGAGGCCGATGTCGAATCTGCCCGTCGAAAAGCCAGCGGTTCGGGGATCGCCACGGACCGAAAGACGTTGCTCGACGGCGGGCTCTCGACGGAAGCGTACGACCGTCTCCGACAGCGGTGGCGCCAGATGGGCCGGGACGTCATCGAACAGATGGCTGATCGGACCTACGAGCGGACCGAAACGGTCCCGTTCTACGTCGCGGTGGGTCAGATCTGAGTGGGTGACGCCGACAGTCCATCAGACCACGTCGCCACGGACGCTGACGCCGTCCTCGCGCTCCCGGTACGTTTCGACGGCGTCAGCGGCCTCCTCGGCGACCGACGGTTCGGCCCCGAGCATTTCGAGTGCGCCCGAAAGCGGCGGGAAGACATACTCACCATCCCGGAGTTTGGTGAACGCGTCACCGGACCGTTCGCCGTCGATCCACAGGCAGACCCCTCGGGGATCGAGGATGTTTTCGTAGGACTCCCGAGCGAGTGCGCCCTCCAGCCGCTGGGTGACGTTGTCCTCGAAGGAGGCGTTACAGACTTCGAGGTGGATCGGCTCGCGCTCCTCGAACAGGTGCGCCCCGAGACACTTCTCCGGGGCGACGTGGCCGCTGGGGTTTGCCCGCACGGCCTCCGGGTGTTCGCTCGCCCACTCGGCCCGGACCGTCTCGCCGATCCCGTCGACGCCCAAGCGGTCGTTCAATTCGGCCGCACGGTCGTCGGCCTGGCCAAAGAGCAGGTCCTTCGTGAGATAGACGTCGAGGCGCTCGACCGGATCGACGCCGAGCGCGAGATCACCGTACACCCAGACTTCCGTGACCGGGACTGGCATCGTCTCGTCTTCGATCGTCTCAAGCAGCGCTTCGAGACGATCGACCGCGGCGTCACGGTCGAGTTCACTCATCGGGAGTCGTTGGAACGCGCCGGGCAAAACGCTTGCTTGCACGGCAAGATGTGGGCTGGTCCCCCTGTCAGGAACGAAATCCCTACCCGCATCCAGGGGGTATCGCATGTCGATGGACTGCGACAGGTGTGGCGAGGACGCTGTCATGCACGCGGCCTACTCGGGGGCCCACCTCTGTGAGACGCACTTTCGCCGCTCGGTCGAGAAACGACTCCGCCGGCGGATCCGTGAGGACGGCCTCGTCCCTCGAGATGCGACGCCAGACGATCCGGTGACGTGGCTGATCGGCCTTTCCGGCGGGAAAGACAGCGTCGTGCTCACCCAACTCCTGGCCGAAACCTTTGCCGAGGACCCCCGTATCGAACTCGTTGCCCTTTCTATTCACGAAGGAATCGAAGGGTATCGTGACGAGAGTCTCGACGCTGCCGACGCGCTTACTGAGGACCTCGACCTCCGCCACGAGACCGTCAGCTACGCCGAGGAGTTCGGCGTCCGGATGGACGACGTCGTCGAGGACGACCCGGAGAACATGGCGGCCTGTGCCTATTGTGGCGTGTTCCGCCGGGACCTTCTCTCGCGGTACGCCGACGAGTACGACGCCGACCTCCTGTTGACCGGCCACAACCTCGACGACGAGGCCGAGACGGCGCTGATGAACTTCTTCGAGGGTGACGTCGACCAGATGGCCAAGCACTTCGACGCCAGCCTCGGACCCATGCCCGAGCGCTCGCTGACCGACAAGCACGTCCCGCGTGCCAAGCCGCTGCGGGACGTTCCGGAGAAGGAGGTCGCGCTATACGCCCGCCTGGCCGACCTGCCCGCGCACATCACCGAATGTCCACACGCATCGGAATCGTTCCGCGGTGAGATCCAGGAACTGCTGTACTCGATGGAGGAAGCCCATCCAGGGACGCGCCACTCGATCATGGCTGGCTACGAGCAGTTGGCACGGTATGCAGCAAAACGGGCCGACGCTGACGATGGCGCCTACGACGCGTGTGACACCTGCGGTGCGCCGACGACCGGCGGTCGCTGCCGGAAGTGCCAGTTACTGAGTGCTCTTGGGGCCTGAGAGAACCGCAGAAGCCGCTCGGACTCACTCAGTCCGGATGACGTCGAGTCCGTTGTTCTTCTCGACTTCGTTGCGGCCGCCGTCAGTTTCGCCGAAACTGCGCTGTCCGCCGCCGATGTCAGTGTCCACGTTCGCGCTCGCGTCGAAGGTCTCCTCGCCTATGTCTTCGCCGTCGATCGCGGCGCGGGACTTGTTGGCCTGTTTTTGCGTCGTCGGGCCCAGCACCTGTGCGGACTGGACGCCGGTCATAATTGCCATGACCCGCACTTTGCCTTTGTAGTCGTCCTCGATGCGGGCTCCCCAGATGACGTTCGCGTTGGCCTCCAGGCGATCCGTGATGTTGCTCGCGATCCCCTCTGCCTCGTCGAGGGTGAGATCCGGTCCCCCGGTGATGTGGACCAGTCCGCCGCTCGCTCCGCGGTAGTCGACATCGAGCAGTGGGTGGTTCATCGCGTCTGAGACCACTTCCTGGGTCTTGTTCTTGTCCTGGGTCTCGCCGACGAGCATCACCGCGACGCCACCCTGGTTCATGATCGCGGACATGTCCGCGTAGTCCAGGTTGATCAGGCTGGGCTGGGTGATGGTCTCGGAGATGCCCTTGACCGTCTCGGCGATGATCTGGTCCATCACCGAGAAGGCCTTACCGATCGGGAGGTTCGGGACGTAATCCAGCAGCCGGTTGTTGTCCAGGACGATGATCGAGTCGGCCTCGTTGCGGAGGTTCTCCAGGCCCTCCTCGGCCTTGACCGTCCGTGCGCGCTCGACGTTGAACGGCGTCGAGACCATGCCGACGACGATCGCGCCCTGCTCCTTGGCGATCTTCGAGACGACGGGGGCCGCGCCGGTCCCGGTCCCGCCGCCCATGCCCGCCGTCACGAACACGAGGTCGGCGTCGCCCAGCACTTCCTTGATCGTGCCCTGGGCCATCTCCGTGGCGCGCTCGCCCATCGAGGGGTCGCCGCCGGCTCCGAGCCCGTTGGTCAGGGATTTGCCGACGAGGATCTTCGTGTCGGCCTCGATCATCTTGAGGTGCTGTTTGTCGGTGTTCAGCGCGATCGTGTCCGCGCCGTCGACGCCGATGTTGTACAGTCGATTGACGGTGTTGTTGCCCGCACCGCCACAGCCGACGATCACGATCCGCGGATCGCCGAACTCGTCACCCTCGGCGTCCATCTCGCGCTGTTCTTCCTCCTCGTGTTTCAGGGCGGAGTTGACGATGTCCTGCATCGTCTACACCTTCGCCCACGTCCGGCGCTTGCGCTTCTCGGACGGACGTTCTTTTGCCGTGTCTTGCTCGGCGAGCATATCTCGAACGGCCGACCGGATCGCCTCACTCCGGTTGGGGTACTCCCCCGTCTCGACCATTCGTTCGACCTCCTCGATCTGTTGCTTCGGAATCCGTAGTGTCACACGCTCCATATGTTATCGTTCCCCTTTGGGTAAGACGAGGGTCCGGCACGATTGCCTGTCTTACACCGTCGAACCGCCACACGGCGGCCGGTGGCACCGGGCGCGCCACGGTGTAAGACAACTCGTCTTACGCATACCGTACCACAGACTGAATCATTATAAAAGTTTCCCCAAGTGTAAGACACTCGGGCGTAAACGCGCGAAAACGCCCGTTAGAGGGCGTTTACGCTACGATCACTGATCGAGCACGTCAGCCGCTGCCGTCCGTCTCCCACAGCTCGGACAGAACGACCAGTCCGAGCGGAGTTCGTCGCCACACTCACAGAAGACGCGCCGGGCGGCCTTCTCGCCGCAGTTCGGGCAGTAGACGTGATCGTCGGACACCGATTCACCGCATTGAGAGCACGTCCGCTCGGTGTTTCGGTCGGTGACGGCGTCCGTCGTCTCTTCGGCGTCCGGTGGTGCCGTGGAAGTCGCCGATGTGGACGTAGCGGCGTCTTCCAGCGAGATATTCACGTTGACGTCCTGTGGCTGGGGCTGTCGCCGCTCGCCCAGTCGTTCGGCGAGTACCGCGTCGACACGTTCGACGATGAGATCGTCGAGGCTCTCCTCGGCACTCGTCGGTTCCGGACCCGACTCGGCCTCGGACGACTCGTGATCGGAACCTTCCAGGTACGTCCGGAGCGCCTCGCGCATGACCTCGCTTTTGGAGGCGTCGAACCCCTCCAGTTGCGTTACGAGGTCGTCGTCAGCGCGGAACGTGATCTTGCTCATACGACCTGTCATACCCGTTATCTGCCGGCCTACTTCAATCTTCGTGAATGTCTGACGTGCGTCAGCCCTCCCCGGACCGCGCTGTCGGGTCCGGGTTTCGCTCCGAATGGCAACCGTTAAGTCCGACACCCGACCAATGTTCTGATACGCCCGCCCTTAGCTCAGACTGGTAGAGCAGTCGACTGTAGATCGACTTGCCCCCCGTTCAAATCGGGGAGGGCGGACTGCGAGACTCGAACCCGTGAGAGTCTCGACTAGCGAGCGGCGCAGCCGCGAGCAGCCCTTTTGCGAACAACGTGAGCAGTGAGAAATCTATCCTGAGCCGATTTGAACCTGGAAGTCGCAGCCCCGGAACGGCGCGTAGCGCCGCAGGCCCAGAACGTCTGGCATCTGTTCAAATCGGGGCGGGCGGACTTGGGTTCCTGTCGAACCGTGGTCGACCGTCGATAGACGGTTCTCCAGTGTCTGTGTGCGTCGTGACGTGGTCCAGAGCGCCTGTGCAGTCAGGATGATTCGACGTTCGTGATTTCGAAGCGCGCGCCCCCGTCCGCGCTTTCGGTCGCTTCGACAGTCCAGCCGTGTGCGTCGGCGATAGCCTGGACGATGGTGAGTCCGAGTCCGGTACTATTCTCGGCCGTCGAGTACGATGGATCGAAGACGCGTTCGTGGTCGTCCTCCGGGATGCCGGGACCGTCGTCCGCGATGAAGAATCCGTCCTCGAGGTCCCCGGCGGTCACGGTCACCGATTCGCCGCCGTGTTCGATACTGTTCTCGAACAGCGCTTCGAGGAGTCGTCGTAGTCGGTCCGGATCAGCCTCGAGCGTGCCGGTCGCCGTTACGGTAAGCGTCGCCGTCGGTGTCTCCACGTGGTCCCAGCTCTCCCGGATGATCGGTTCGAGTCCGACGTGCTCGGTATCTTCTACTCGTTTGCCCCTGCGTGCGAGCGCCAGCAGATCCGCCAGGAGCGATTCCATTCGGTCGTGTGCACGTCGGATCGGGTCCGCGTGTTCATCGTCGATAGCCGCAAGTTCGAGGCGGCTTCGAGCGACCGACAGTTGGTTCCGGAGATCGTGGCTCGCGATGTTGGCGACCGATTCGAGGCGGTCGTTTTGCCGGGCCAGTTCGCGCTCGCGATCACGGCGTTCGGTCACTTCTCGGGTCACGCCAACCACGCCGTCGATCTCGCCGTCCACGACGAGCGGCGTGAGCCGGTAGTCGAGGACTTCCCGGCCCTGACCGGGAAACTCACCCTCGATTTCTCCCCGGACTTCCTCGCGAGTCCCGTCGATGAGATCCTGAAACGGCGTGCCACCCAGTTGGTCCCTGATCTGTGGGATGAGCGTACTCGGGCTTCCTTCAAGATCCTCGCGCGTCGTTCCGTAGAACTCCGCGAGGTACTCGTTGACGACCTCGAACCTGGCGTCCTCGTCGTAGATACAGGCCGACTCCTGCATCGCGTTCACCATTTGCTTGTATCGTCGAAGTGTCCGTTCCCGTTCCTGGCGGTCGGTGACGTCACGTCCAATGCCGACGATGCCGGGATCGCCCTCGAGTGCATCCCCGAGTTTCACCGCGACGAATTCGTACGGGATCCGCGTGCCTTCAGCCGTAAGTAGGTCCGCCTCCGTCATCTGGCGGCCCTGGCTGAGTGTGCATTCGATCGCACCGTCGACTTTGTGGCGTTCGTCTTCGGGGAAAAACTCGACAGCGGACATCCCGGCGATCTCCTCGTCCGAGTAGCCGGTGACCTCGCGGAACTGCTGGTTCCATCGGCGAAGCGTCCCGTCCGGTCCGATGACGTAAAAGATGTCTTCGATGGCGTCCAGAGCCTGGTCGATGAATTTCCGCTCGCGCTCCAGTTCGTGTCTGACGTCGATCGCGTGCATCGCGTGGGCGATGTCGTCGCCGAGTTCGGCGAGAAACGACTGTTCGGTTTCGTCAAACGCCTGGGGTCGCGTCCCGAAGACGACGAGCAGTCCGTACAGTTCCGGCTCGAACACCAGGGGGACGACGGCGATCGATCGAATGTCGTCTGCGTTCCCGTGGAAGCTTCCATCCGATTCAGTCCCGACATCCTGGACCACGGCGACGTCACGCTCGTGGATCGCCTGCTCGATGGCGGGTGGATGGGCAGACTGCATCCCGTCGCTGGCCGCCAGCCACTCCCGGATCGGTTGCTCGTCGATCCCCGCCCAGGATTGTGGCGAAACTGTGTTCGACCCCGCGTCGACATGGACGACTAATCCGGCCTGGTACCCGTCCGCAGCGGCCAGTATTTCACAGACCTGGGTTTCGATCCAGTCACGCGTCGAGGCCCGTACCAGCGCCTGGTTGACCTGATTGACGATCGTGCGGATCCCTTCGAGGCGCTCTCGGCGTTGTTTCTCCCGGTATTGCTCGACGGCGTTCGCGACGCGATTTGCGAGCAGGTCGTACTGTTCGACGCCGCCGGTTTTCTGGAGGTAGTCGGTGGCCCCGGCGGCGATCGCGTCGCTGGCCACCGACTCACTACCCTTGCCAGTAAACAGGATAAACGGGAGATCCGGGTGGCTCTCGCGGACGGTTTTGAGAAATTCGATCCCGTCTACTCCCGGCATTTCGTAGTCGGAAACAACGAAATCGAACGTCTCAGATGAGACGCGGTCGATCCCCTCTCGCCCGCTGGTCGCCGTTTCGACCTGAAACTGCTCGTAGCTCTCTTCGAGCATCGTCGCCGTTAAATCTGTAAACTCCGGATCGTCGTCCACGTGGAGTCCACGGATCGTCTCTTGGTGGTCAGTCATACCCCGGCTCCTGTAACTAGGTGGTATATATTCACATGGTCAGGATATAAACCCGGCGGAGAATAAACAGTATATTGGTAATTAACGTGGTCTCTATTGGGCGGTATCTGGGAAGGCACTCGTCACCGACGAACCGAGGGACCGAGCGGTGATCGCTGGAGATGAACGATCGCATCGTTTTTTGGTGGCCGGTCACGCTAGTTTGATCGTGGTCCCAATGGGTGTCTTCAGCAGGGACAGCTCGGAGGCGGGAGATGCGGATCCATACATCTGTCTGTCCTGTGAGACGCGGTACGCAGTGCAGTACCACGCGTGCCCGGAATGTGGTTGCTACGACGTTCGTCATGTGAAGTGGGTCGAGGCCTGAGGAAGTGGGTCTCGACAGTTTCCGGTCGAGTGTGTGGTTTCTAGCGGTTGAACTGGCCACGCAGGCGACGCCGAGCGGTCGGTACAAGTGGATTGCGTCCGAACCGTGTCCCGAACTATGCAGACGAGCGCACTCGGTCAGACCGGATACGAGGTCACGGAAGTCGGCCTCGGCACCTGGAACATCGGTGGTGGGGCCTGGGGTGATGTCGCGGACGAGGCGGGTCGCGAAGTCGTCCGGACGGCACTGGATGCGGGCGTCACCTTTCTCGATACGGCCGACGTCTATGGCGACGGGACGAGCGAACAACACATCGGCACCGTCCTGGACGAACCCGAGTACGACCGCGAGGACGTGGTCGTCGCCACGAAGGCCGGGCGACGTCTCGACCCACACACTGCCGAGGGCTACACTGCCGAGAACCTCGAACGGTTCGTCGATCGGAGCCGCGAGAACCTCGGGACTGAGACCCTGGACCTCCTCCAGCTACACTGTCCGCCCAACGAGGTCTACTACCAGCCCGCGGTCTTTGAGGCGCTCGCGGATCTCAAAGCGCGGGGAAAGATCGCTCAGTACGGTGTCAGCGTCGAAAAGGTCGAACAGGCGCTGAAGGCCATCGAGTATCCCGGCGTCGAGACGGTCCAGATCATCTGCAACATGTTCCGTCAACGACCCGCCGAACTGTTCTTCGAGGAAGCGAACCGCCGGGACGTCGGCGTCATCGTCCGCGTCCCGCTGGCTTCGGGGCTGTTGACGGGCGCGATCGATCGGGAGACGGCGTTCCCGGCGAACGACCATCGCAACTTCAACCGCGAGGGCGACGCATTCGACCGCGGCGAGACCTTCGCCGGCTTGCCCTTCGAGGCGGGCCTCGATGCTGTCGAGGCGCTTGAACCGTACGTCCCCGAGCACATGACGATGGCCCAGATGGCATTGCGGTGGATCCTCGATCACGACGCTGTCTCGACCGTGATCCCCGGTTCGACGTCGCCTGAGCACATCCGAGACAACGTCGATGCCGCCGAGATGGACCCGCTGAGCCACGAGACCCACGGCGCGGTTCGAGACGTCTACGAGGCGTTCGTCGCCGACGACGTCCACCATCGCTGGTGACTCCGCGCTCGGATTGTCGTCGCTCCCGGCGGCCGCGAAGATGTATTATAACGTGTGTATAAATTACATACTACGATACAGAAGGATATGTCCGGGAGTGACATGGGGGTTGTAGACAAGGTGGAGGAATGAGGGTTGTAGACGTGGGGGGATGAGGGCTGTGGGCACGGGGTAGCGGGCGATTGTTTATATCGGGAGACATCGAAACCCCGGGCATGCGATTTCCGAGCGAGATTGTCGTCGATCGATTTCTTCCGACGGCACGGGCGATGCTCGCCAGAGAGCTTTCCGATCGCGGTCTCACCCAGCAGGAGATTGCCGATCACCTCGGCGTCACCCAGGCCGCGGTCAGCAAGTACGTCGGCGGCGACGTCACCCTCGAGACACGCTTCAGCGAGGAGCGGCGGCTGCAGTCGGCTGTCGAGCGCATCGCGACTGGATTCGCCGAGGGGTCGATGGACGCCTACGAGGCCCTCGGGGAGTTGCTCGGTGTCATCCGGGCGTTCGAGGATCGGGGACCGATCTGTGAGATTCACGAGGAACAGGTTCCCGCGCTGGCGGGACTCGGGTGTGACCTCTGCGTGCGAGGCTACGACGAATCGGTCGCCGACGAGCGGGCCGTCCTCTCGGCCGTCCGGAAGGCGACGCGACTGCTGGCCGACGAGAGTGCGATGGCCGAGTACGTCCCCAACGTCGGGACGAACGTCGGGATGGCGCTTCCCCACCCCGGGGATGAACTCGACGTAGCGGCCGTCCCGGGCCGGGTTCATGCCATGCGCGGCCGGATCGACGTGCCCGCAAACCCGGAGTTCGGTGGCTCACAGCACGTCGCCCGGACGATCCTGGCGGCCAACAGCGTCGATTCCTCGGTCCGGGCCGGGCTGAATCTCACGACCGACGACGGGCTTCTCGCGGCCGCGCGCGATCGCGGGATCGACCCCCTCGCGTTCGACGCCGGCTACGACGACCGCCGGGAGCGCCTCGAAAGCGCGTTCCGCGAACGGGGAGGGGTTCCGCGAGTTATCTACCACGAAGGCGCGTTCGGGATCGAACCGATCACCTACGTCTTCGGCACTGACGCCGTCGAAGCGACCCGGTTTGCGATCGAGCTGGCGAGTGACGCCGGGGACGGCTCGTGACCAAGCGTTTAACCCGCCGGTGCCCACATCCGAGGCCATGAGCGCGGGCGAGCGGACCTGGCTGGGTGTCGACGTCGGCGGGACGTTCACTGACGTGGTGCTGGTCGCGGACGGGGAACTCACGACGGCGAAGGTCCCGACGACGACCGAGCAAAGCGAGGGCGTCCTCACGGGGATCGAGACGGCCTGTGACTCGGCAGGACTCGATTTCGCGGCCGTCGATCGGTTCCGGCACGCGACGACGGCGGCTGTCAATGCGACGCTCGAAAGTGAGGGGGCGAAGACGGCCCTGATCACGACCGACGGGTTCGCGGACGTGCTCGAAATCGGCCGCCAGGATCGGCCGTCGCTGTATGACCTCGACGCACGGAACCCCGAGCCGCTGGTCCCGGCCGAGTTACGCTTCGAGATCGACGAGCGTGTCACGCCCGAGGGCGTCGAACGCGCCGTCGATCCTGACGCGGTGCGGACACTCGCCGATTCGATCCCGGAGGCCGTCGAGAGCGTCGCCGTCTGTCTGTTACACGCCTACGCTCATCCCGACAACGAGCGGACGGTCGCCAGCGTGCTCGAAGAGAGTGGGGAGTGGTCGATCTCGACGAGCCACGAGGTGCTCGGCACGTTCCGGGAGTACGAGCGAACCGCTACCACCGTCGCGGATGCCTACGTGACGCCGGTCATCGACGCGTACCTGGGTCGGCTGACCGAGCGGGCACACGAGCAGGGACTGCCTGCCCCGCGAGTCATGCAATCCAACGGCGGGATCGCCGATGCGGCGACCGTCCGCGAGCACGCGGTGACGACGCTGCTCTCGGGGCCGGCGGCGGGCGTTGTCGGTGCGGCGAGCGTGGCGGGCGAGGACCAACTGGTCACCTTCGACATGGGCGGCACCTCCGCGGACGTGGGACTGGTCACCGACGGCACGGCGGCGCGAACCACCGACGCGACGATCGCCGAGCGCCCGGTGGGCGTGCCGATGGTCGACGTCGAGACGGTCGGTGCAGGCGGGGGCTCCGTCGGCTGGGTCGACGACGGCGGGGCGTTGCGCGTCGGTCCGAAGTCCGCGGGGGCCGACCCCGGCCCGGCCTGCTACGGCCGCGGCGGCACTGTGCCGACGGTCACCGACGCCGCACTCCAGTTGGGGTATCTCGGCGGCTCGCTGGGTACTCTCGAACTCGACGCCGACGCCGCGGAGGCGGTGCTGGCCGATCTTGCAAGCGAGGCCGACCTGGACGGGCCGGTGGCGGCGGCCCGGGGGATCTACCGCGTCGCGAACGCGACGATGACGCGGGCGATCCGGTCGATGACCGTCGAGCGCGGCCACGACCCCCGGGAATTCACGCTCGTCGCCTTCGGCGGCGCGGGGCCGATGCACGCCGCCGCGCTGGCCGACCGACTCGGGATCGAGCGCGTTCTCGTCCCCGCGGCCAGCGGCGTGCTCTCGGCGTACGGCCTGCTCGCGGCCGCGGAGAGTCACGACGCCGCCCGCACGCACCGGACGCAACTCGGATCGGCCGACGTGGCGGCGATCGAAGCCCGCTACGATGACCTGGACGCGAGCGTTCGGTCAGCTGCGAGCGACGCCGATCGCGCGACGGTCGAACGCGAGGCCGACCTCCGGTACGCCGGCCAGCGTTACGAGGTGACCGTTCCGGCGACCGCTCCGTTCGACCCGGCGGCGATGCGCGCCCGCTTCGGGGCCGCCCACGAGCGGGTCCGGGGCTACCGGCTGGACGACGAGCCGGTCGAACTCGTCACGCTCCGGGCAAGCGCGACGATTCCCGGCGAGGACCCACCGCTTTCGAGCGCGGGCACGGAGGACCCACATCGGACGACGCGAGACGTTTCCTTCGAGGGTGGCTATCGCGAGACGCCGGTGCTGGATCGTGCAGGGCTTCCTGCAGGCGAGTCCCTGGATGGGCCGGCCATTGTCGCCGGGGCCGAGAGTACGGTCGTCGTGCCGCCGGGCTGGCGGAGTACTACCGATCAGGGGACGCTCGTCCTGGAAGGAGGTGTGGTCTGATGAGCGACGGTCTCGATGCGATCGAGCTCGAAATCGTGCGCAACCAGCTAGCGGGGGTCGCCGAGGAGATGGGCGACGTGTTGATCCGCGGGGCGTACTCGCCGAACATCGCCGAGCGCCGGGACTGCTCGACGGCCATCTTCGCCGCCGACGGCCGACTGCTCGCCCAGGCCGAGCATATCCCGGTTCACCTCGGGGCGATGCCCGATGCCGTCGATGCGGTCCGCAAGCGTGATCCCGAACCCGGTGACGTCTTCGTCCTGAACGACCCCTATACCGGCGGGACTCACCTCCCGGATCTGACGATGGTCTCGCCGGTGGTCCACGGTGAGCGGATCGTGGCCTACGCCGCGTCCCGGGCCCACCACGCCGACGTGGGCGGCATGGCCCCCGGGAGCATGCCGGCGGGCGCGCGGGACATCTTTCAGGAGGGGCTGCGGATCCCGCCGACGCGCCTCGTGGCGAGCGGTGAGGTGCGGCAGGATATCGAGGAGCTCGTACTGGCGAACGTCCGCAATCCGGCAGAGCGCCGGGCGGACCTGCGTGCCCAGCGGGCCGCCAACGACCGCGGCGGTGAACGGATCGCCGACCTGCTGGCCGAGCACGGCGAGCGCCTCCGTTCGGCCTTCGACGCTGTCATCGAGTACTCCCGCGAGCGCGTCGAGGGGGAGATCGCGGCGCTGCCTGACGGTCGCTACGAAGCGCGCGACGTCCTCGAGGGTGACGGGATCACCGACGCGGACGTCCCCATCGAAGTCACGGTGACGATTGACGGCGACGCCATGGACGTGGACTTCGCGGGCACGGCCGAGCAGGTCGCGGGCAACCTCAACGCGCCGCTGTCGGTCGCGAAAAGTGCGGTCTACTTCGTCGTCCGGTGTGTGACCGACCCGGACGTCCCGCCCAACCAGGGGTGTTACGACCCGGTCACGGTCAGTGCCCCCGAGGGATCGCTGGTGAACCCCGAGCCGCCGGCGGCCGTCGTGGGTGGCAACGTCGAGACGAGCCAGCGGATCGCGGACGTGGTCTTTTCCGCACTCGGCGAGGCTGCCCCCGAGCGCGTCCCGGCGGCTGGTCAGGGGACGATGAACAACCTCGTGATCGGGTCGCCCGCCTTCACCTACTACGAGACGATCGGCGGTGGTGCCGGCGCGACGGCTACCGCCGACGGGAGCGACGGCATCCAGGTGGGCATGACCAACACGGAGAACACGCCGATTGAGGCCCTCGAAGCGGCCTTCCCGCTCCGGGTCGAGGCATACGCGATCCGACGGGGAAGCGGTGGAGAGGGCGAGCGCGACGGTGGTGCCGGGCTTCGGCGGTCGATCCGGCTGGAGGCCGAGGCGACGGTATCGTTGCTGACCGAACGCCGTCGGCATCCACCGGCCGGTCGGGCTGGCGGCGGTGACGGTGCGACGGGTCAGAACCGCATCGACGGCGAGCGCGTCCCGGCGAAAACGACGCGAGAGGTCCCGGCCGGGACCGTCGTGACGATTCTGACACCAGGTGGCGGTGGCCATGGGCCGCCGGACGGGGACGCGGCCGGGAACACCGACTCGGCAGCGTCGGACGACGTTGGGAATGGATAACACTCTTGGGCGCCCCCGCAGAATCTCCGACAATGGCAGTGGATCGCCGCACAGCCGCGGTAGCTGTCCTCGGACTCCTCGCTGTCAGTGCGCTCGTTCTCTCGGCGGCGACGCTGACTGACGCGGCAGAATCAGAGGGTGACGGTGGCTGGATCAATCTCGGACCGGACGAGAATGCGGCAGGTGACATCTTCAGCGGGACGATCGATCTGCCGATCCCGTCGCAGTACCTCGACGAGTTGTGGACCCTGCTTGCCGCCGTTTCGGTTCTCCTTTTGCTTTCAAGTCTCATCGTCCTCGATCCGGATGAAATCATTCGTATCGTTGCCGGATTGCTGGTCACCCTGGCGGGTGGCGCGATCATCGGCCTTCTCATGGGTACTATCGGCATGGATGAATCACTGATCTCCATCAACGGGACTGTCACCAACGGGACAGGGTTGTCGCTGCCCACCGGCGAGTCCGCCTCGCCCAGTAGCGGTGCCCTCTCGCCGTATTTGCTGGGTGCGGGCGCGTTCGTGGTGCTGATCGCTGTCGGTCTCCTGTTTGCCCGGTCCGGCGACGAGGACGCCCTGGATGCTCTTGGGGAAGACAAAGACGAACCGGGCGGCGACACCGAGCGCCTGGTCTCGTTGGGGGAGGCCGCGGGGCGGGCCGCGGCGGGGATCGCGGCGTCGAACGTCGAGACGAGCAACGCCGTCTATGCGGCCTGGCTCGAAATGACCGACGCACTCGACGTGACGGATCCGGAGACCACCACTCCGGGCGAGTTCGCGGAGGCTGCCGTCGAGGCGGGGATGGAACCCGAGCATGTCGACGAACTCACCCGGCTGTTCGAGGACGTCCGATACGGTGACGCACCGGTCTCGCCGGCGCGGGCCGAGCGGGCAGAAGCGGCCCTAAGCCACATCGAGGCAGCCTACGCGGGTGATGGGGCATGACCACCACGGATGGATCGACTGGCGAAACCGAGTTGAACGCACTGGGCGTCGGACGCGCCCTCGGTGTGCTCGGTCTGCTCGCGGTCCTGGGCGGTCTCGTGACGATCCTCCAGCCCTCGATCGCGTCGGATACAGCATTCGGGTACGGCTTCGTGACGCTGCTAGGCGTCGTCATTCTGGCGGCCAGTCTGCGATACTGGGTCGGACTCGCACTGACGACGGTCGAGTCGGCGACGCCACCGCCAGTCGAGGAACGACGCGAGATCTCCATTCCGGGTGTCGCGTTCGATCGAACGCTCGCCGACCATCGACTCACGGCAGTCTCACGGCTGCGGGCCAGGCGGGACGTCCTCGACCGACTACGATCGGTTGCAGCCCGAATCCACGAACGGGATCACGGTGGTTCGGACGGGCAACCGGACGCCGACGTCTTCGGTGAGGACGCGGAGACGGTGCTGTTTGACGACGCCGACCGCGAGCAGGGGCTGACAGGCCGTCTGGCGGCCGTCCGGGCGAAGGGCACACCGCTACAGCGCCGCGTCAGCGATGTCGTCGCCGAACTTGCACGCCAGTACGACGGCGAGCGCGTCTCGGTCGAATTCGACGTGCCCGAGCGGACGACAGCGACACGGCCATCCGCTCCCGGCCTGCGGGCGACCAATCGTTTTCGACTCCTCAAACCGATGGCGCTGTCGGCGGTCGGCGTGGGCGTCGTGTTCGGTTCGGCGGCGTTGCTTCTCGTCGGTGCGCTGTTCGGCGGTGTCGCCGTCTACGCTGCGGCCGATTCGCCGCCGACGGCTGCCGTTCGCGTCACTCGATCAGTCGAGACGGACCAGCCGGCCCCGGGTGAGCCCGTCCGGGTGACCGTCTCGATCGAGAACACGGGGGATCGGCTGCTCCCCGATCTCACGGTGATCGATCGGGTTCCCGAAGGGTGCTCGGTCACGGCCGGGTCACCACGGCACGGGACGTCGCTCCGGGCCGGCGCGACCGCGACCTTCGGGTACGAACTCGAGGCCGTCAGGGGTCACCACGAGTTCGGTGACGCGGCTGTCATCGTCCGGAACCTCTCGGGGTCGTTCGAACGTGTCGCGGATGTGTCCGCCGACGGTGACGCGTCGATCACGTACGATGTGACCGCGGTCACGGATCACTCGATACCGCTGCGGAAGCAGACGTCTCGAAGCGTCGGCCGTGTGGTCACGGACGTCGGCGGCAGCGGCATCGAACTCCACTCCGTCCGGGAGTACCGGACCGGCGATCCGCTCAACCGGATCGACTGGAACCGGGCGGCCGCCGGCGAGGATCTGGCGACGCTGCAGTTCCGCGAGGAACGATCGGCGACGGTCGTCCTGCTGGTCGATGCCCGGGTGGAAGCATACGTCGCCCCCGAGGCGGACGCACCGTCGGCCGTCGATCGTAGCGTCCTCGCGGCGGCCGAAAGCGCCTCGGCGCTGCTGGCTGCCGACGATCAAGTCGGGCTGGCCGCGCTCTCGCCCCGCACGTGCTGGATCGCTCCGAGTTCCGGGCACGCTCACCGGACCCGCATACACGAACAGCTGGCGAACGCGGAGGCCTTCGATCCACGACCGCCGGATCGGTCGTTCAAGCCCGCGATTCGCCTTCAGTCGATCCGGAAGCGGCTCCCGAGTGCTGCCCAGCTGCTGGTGTTCTCGCCGGTCTGTGACGACGAAGTCGTCGATGTCGTTCGCCGGCTGGGGGCCAGCAGACATGCGACCACGGTGATCAGCCCGAATGCCACGGGCGGCAGGACACCGGGTCGAACGCTGGCCCGGATCGAACGCAGTCTCCGCCTCTCACGACTTCGGGAGGCCGGTGTTCGCGTCGTCGACTGGGACGCCGAGGAATCACTCGCATTGTCTCTGGACAAAGCCGGCAGGCGGTGGTCGTGATGGCGGACACTGAATCGCCGACCCCGCGGTTGCTGCTCCCGGCCATCGCCGCGACGGCACTCGTCGTCGCCCTCACGGGCACAGTCCAGATAGCGGCACTCGTGGCACTCGGCGGTGCTGCTGGGGTGATCGCGGGGATGCGCCGGGGGTCGCGACTGGTCCTCGGGATCGGGGTTACGGTCCAGTTCTGGGCGGTGGTCGTGGCTGCGCTCGGTGCGCTCCGAGTCGAACTCCTTCTCCTCGCGTCGATGGCGGTCGTGCTGTGCTGGGATCTCGGGGAGCAAGCGATTACCGTCGCCGACCAGTTGGGCGCGACCGGTACCGGGACCCGACCGTTCGCCGTCCATGCTGCCGGGACGCTCCTCGTCGGGACACTCTGCTTTGGTGGCGTCTACAGCCTCTATCAGATAGCCGGCGGTGGTCAGCCACTGCTCGCGCTCGTCTTGCTGTTGGGCGGTGGCACAGTCGTCCTGGCCGGGACGCGCATCTAGGGGTTCCAGGGCGCTGCTGCGCACTCAGTTTTCGACGTTGACGGGGATCCACCACACGCGACTCCGGCCACCGACTTTCTTCGAGGTCAGTTCCGTCGACGCCTGAAGCTCGTGCAACTTGTTCAGTGCCGTCCGGCGGGAACAGCCCAGTTCGTCGGCGACTTCGCTGGCCGTCAGCGGTTCGGCGTAGTCCGTCCGGTCGCTGAACACGTCGGTGACATCCTCGACTGAATATTCGACTTCACGGCCCGGTTCACTCATACGCCTTGTTCGAGGTCATCACATATATTTCTCACGTAGGCATTCTCGGTGGTGTTGCGCTGTTGTAACTGATTCCTGATGAACTAACCACTACCTGTTCGAGGGGGACAACACTCACATTGATCCATCGACTAGGTGCCCGCAGTGCAAGTCGATCGTCGCACGGTTGGGGTTGTGATCGTCGGGGTCTTGGGCGCGCTCGCGCTCGCGTTCGCGGCCGCGACGCTGACGAGTCCTGCCGCGCAGGGTGGGGGAAGCCTGGTTTCGACCGGGGACGGCTCGCCGGCGCTTTTTCAGGCCGACGAGACGCTCGACCCCGATCCGGGCCCACTCCCCGAACCGGGACCAGTGTTGCAGGCGATTCTCGTCGGGCTGTTCGTCTTCACTGGCATGGTCTCCGTCTATCTCCTCTCGATTCGTGATCTGGTGAATATCGTGATTGCCGTGTTCGTGGCCGGTCTCGCGTTCTGGCTGCTGATGGCATTGCTTTCGGCGTTGGTCGGCCCCGGTGGCGACATTGGCTCCGGCGAAGACACCGGTGCTGGACTCCCCAGCGGATCGGGTGGATTCGGACCGCTGACTGGCGAGGCGGCGCCGACGTCGCCGCTCCTGTTGGGTGCCATCGGCGTCGTCGCGGTGCTTGCGCTGGTGATCCTCTTCGGGCTTTCGACCGACGAGCCCTCGCCTGAACAGGAATCCGAGCCCGACGACGAGGTGCCGCCGGAGACACTGACACCGGTCGGCGCCGCGGCCGGCCGTGCCGCCGACAAACTCGCTGACCAGACGACCTCGACATCGAACGCCGTCTACCGCGCCTGGGTGGACATGACCGAAGCCCTCGACGTCCAGAACCGGCAGTCGACGACGCCGGGGGAGTTCGCCGAGGCGGCGATCGAGGCGGGGATGAAACCCCGTGACGTCGAGGCACTCACCCAACTGTTCGAGGACGTGCGGTACGGCGACGCGGCCGTCTCGGACGAACGTGAACGCCAGGCAACCGACGCGCTACGACGGATCGAATCGACGTACGCCGGTGATGAGACGTGAGTGGGATGCGTGAACGCTCTCGGCGTCCCGACGAGGAGACGGAGGGGGCCGCCGCAGTCGGATTGGGCCGCTTTCTGAGTGTGCTCGGTGTGTTCGCGGTCGCGGCCGGCTTCCTGCTTTTGGTTTCGCCGGATCTCGGGGAGTCGCTATCGGTGCAATACATCGTCGTGCTGGCGATCGGTGGGCTGTTGCTCTTGTTCGCCGCTCGCCGGTGGTTCAAACGACTGACTTCGTCGATCGACACCGCCGAAACCCCGCCTGTCGAGCGTCGAACGACGGTCTCGGTTCCGGGCGACGGTTTCGACAAACTGCTCGTCGACACCGCATCGAACGCGATGGGCCGGTTGCAGGTGAAGGCGACGGCCCGCGAGCGCATTCGTGCGGTTGCCGAAGTGGTGGTTAGTGGGGATCCCGAGGATATCGACGACCAACTTGCAGCCGGGACCTGGAGTGATGATCCCGACGCCAACGCGCTGTTCTCGAACGGAACTGCCAGCGTCCGGGATCGGGTCTCGTCGTTCGTCAGCGGGACATCCATCCTGAAACGGCGGGTTGTCAGCGCAATCGAAGCCCTGGCCCGTCTCGCTGACGAGGATGTCGAATGGGAGGCCGAGCCGGTCGTCCCGGAAGTAACGCAAGAGCCCGCCGAGGAAGGCGACCATGCGACCGGCCGCTGGAACGGACTGACTGCCGTGGCACTGACGGTAGTCGGGTTCGGTGTTCTTCTGGCCCGGCCCGGTTTGGTTCTTTCAGGCGCTGTTCTGTCAGGGCTCGGCGCGTACGCGGTCGCCGGGTCCTCCCCCTCGACGGCGGTCCGCATCTCCCGGGAGATCCAGCCGGCCGCTCCGCGACCCGGCGAACCCGTCGACGTCACCGTCGAAGTCGAAAACATCGGTGAGCAGTTTCTCCCTGACCTCCGGATCGTCGACGGCGTGCCGGCTGATCTCACAATCGAGGCGGACAGCCCACGTCACGGGACCGCGCTTCGCCCCGGCGCGACGATGGAATACACGTATACAGTCCGTGGGATCCGCGGCAGCCACACGTTCGAGGACGCGTTTCTCGTCTCCCGAAACCTTCCGGGGACGCTCGAACGAGTCGAGGAATTCGGTGTCGATGGCGACCGGACCGTCACGTACGACGTCTCCTCGGCCCTCGATCTGTCGGTCCCGCTTCGCAAACAGGCCTCGATGCACGTTGGGCGTGTCTTGACTGACTCAGCCGGAAGTGGCCTGGAGTTTCACTCGGTTCGGGAATATCGAAGCGGTGACCCACTGACACGTATCGACTGGAGTCGGGCGGCCCGTGGCGAAGGACTGGCGACGCTGCAGTTTCACGAGGAGCGAGCGGCGACTGTCGTCCTGTTGATCGACGCTCGCAAGGAGGCCTACGTCGCCAACGACGACGATTCCCCCTCGGCCGTCGACCGGAGTGTCCTCGCGGCGGCGAAGCTCGCGTCGGCGTTGCTCGCGGCGGACGATCGAGTCGGCTTGGCCGCCCTCTCGCCCAGACAGTGCTGGCTCGCGCCCGGAGCAGGGCATACGCACCTCGCACGCCTGCAGGACGTGCTCGCGACTGACGGGGCCTTCGCTCCGTCGCCACCGACGCTCCCGTACTACCAACGGATCAACCTGCCTGCGCTCCGGAAACGGTTATCGTCCGACAGCCAACTGGTCGTGTTCTCGCCGCTGGTCGACGACGAAGTAGTCGACATCGTCCGCCAACTCCAGGCTAGCGGCCACCCGGTAACGATCATCAGTCCGGACGCTTCTGGCAGTGGAACGCCGGGTCGGACGCTCGCGCGACTCGAACGCCGGAAACGACTCTCGGAGCTTCGGGGAGCCAACGTTCGCGTGGTCGACTGGGACGCCGATGAATCGCTCGCACTCGCGCTGACGAACGCCGGACGGCGGTGGTCATGATGGACGAAGAGATTCGCCCGCCACGGGTTGGCGTGCTCATGACCGGTGGTGCAGTCACGGTCGCAACACTCGCGATGGCGCTCGTGCCATCCGCGGCATTGGTCGCCATGATCGGCGGCGTGATCGCCGTCGTCGGGACCGCTCGTGGCTCACGGGTGATCCTCGGTATCGGCACTGTCTGCCAGATCGGCGCGATCGTTTTCGCCGGGGCAGCCGCCCTTCCGCCGGGGCTGTTGCTCGTCGGGGTTCTCGGGGTTGTTCTGGGGTGGGACGTCGGCGAGCAATCGATCAACGTGACCGAGCAACTCGGGGCCGGTGCCACGATGGTCCGCTCGATCGTCGTCCACGCGGCTGCCACGACCCTTGTCGGCGCGGTGGCGATGGTGATCGTCTACGGGACCTTTCTCGCCTCGAGTGGCGGACAACCGCTCGTCGCCCTCGTGGCGTTTCTGGGTGGCGGTGGGCTGGTGTTGCTCGCGATGCGTGCGTGAGTCGAGGTGGCCCGACGGTCAGATCGTCGGGACGGGGATGTCGTCGAGGATCCGGTCGATCACGGACGGCTTGGGCACTTCGTCGACTCTGGCGTCGGGCGTGAGCACGAGCCGATGGGCCAGTGCCGGCCGCGCAACCCGTTTGACGTCGTCCGGCGTGACGTATTCCCGGCCCGAGATGGTCGCCCGTGCGCGTGCGATTTCGAACAGCCGCTGGGTGCCGCGTGGCGAGACACCGACTTCGACGTGGCGGTGCTCGCGTGTCGCCCGCGTGACTGCTGCCATATACTCCAGTAGATCGTCTTCGACACGGATCGTCTCGGGGACCTGTCGAAGGGCCGTCACTGACTCGGCGTCCAGCACTGTCTCGACGGACGGACTCTGCTCGTCGCGGCCGGCCCGTCGGCGGAGGAGTTCGACCTCGCCGTCGAGGTCGGGATAGCCCATCGCCGCTTTGATCGCAAAGCGATCGACCTGGGCCTCGGGCAACTCGAAGGTCCCCTCCATCTCGACGGGGTTCTGGGTCGCGATGACGAAGAACGGTTTCGGGAGTTGATAGGTGTCACCGCCGGCGGTGACCTGGCCCTCCTCCATCGCCTCCAGCAGCGCCGACTGGGTTTTCGGCGGTGCGCGGTTGATCTCGTCGGCCAGGACGATGTTGGCGAAGATGGGGCCCTCGCTGAACTCGAAGCTTCGATCGCGCTCGTTGTAGATGTGAGTCCCGGTGACGTCAGTCGGGAGCAGGTCCGGGGTGAACTGGACGCGCGAAAAGGAGAGGCCGAGTGCCTTCGCGAGACTCCGGGCCGTCAGGGTCTTGCCCGTGCCGGGAACGTCTTCGAGCAGGACGTGCCCCCGGCCGAGCACGCCAAGCAGGACCGTTTCGAGGAACTCCTGGTTGGTGATGATCGCTGATTCGAGCTCGTCTAAAAGCGTGGTACAGGTGTCACTTGCCTCGGCGACGTCCATGGGTGGTGGTCGCTCCACGTGCCCTTAGTTTTCGTGGTGGTATTCGAACCCGCTGGACGCTCGCCGAGACACTCACGGTGGTGCGTCCAGATCGAAACCGATAAACACGGAACCGAACTACCGAGGAGTGAGCCGAGGTAGCCTAGCCCGGCCAAGGCGCCTGCCTCGAGAGCAGGTGTCCTCACGGACACGGGAGTTCGAATCTCCCCCTCGGCGCTCTCCGCAACCAAGCCCACGAGAGCGTTCTATCGCTCTCGCCGCCCGATTGCTGTGTCGCTGTCATGGGAGATTTGAACGTTCGAGCGGGACGTGAGCGATCAACGAGAGCGAACGGGAGTGAGTGAAGTTCGAATCTCCCCCTCGGCGTTTTCTCGATACGATCCGACAAGCGAAGCGCTTCGTCGCTTACGTCAGCAAGAACAGCAGGAGACTGATCGCGACGACGGCGAAGACGAACATCCCGGCGAGCGCCCCGCCCATCGAGACGACGGCGTTGGCGGTACTCGCAAGCGTTTCGGTCCGGTCGGTCCCGAAGACGGTGACTTTCGCTTTCTCGCTGGCCATCCCGGCTTCGACGGGTTCGAGATCGTCGAGAGCGGCATCGACGAGTCCGTCGATCACGTCGATCAGATCCTCGCCTGGGATCTCGTCGCCGACCTGGTTCTCGGCCTCGACCGTGTTGACGACGTGGGTGTCCGAGGTCATCACCTCCAGCAGATCGACCTGGTCGATCGCGTCGACGATCTCCTCGCGGAGGCCGGGTTCCATGTTGTTGCCGTCGACCAGCACGTAGGCCGTCGTCCCCCCGTCGACGTCGACGACGGCCACGCGGACGCCGAGCGGCCCGATCCCGTCCTGTGGTCCCCAGGGCGTCTCGTCGTGGGCCGTGCCGAGGCGGAGCGATCCCTGTTCGGCCGCTTCGAGGCGCTCACCGAGACGATCAGCCCCATGGATCAGGTCGAACGATCGTTCGCCGCCGGGGACGACGTGTCCCAGGTTCTCGCCTTCGAGGCCGTTGTTGCAGTTGTGGGCGTCGACGACCATGATTTCCGATAGGTGGCCGTTTCGTGCCTCGGCAGCGGCCGAGAGGCCGACGGCGTACTCGATATCGTCGGCAAATCCCGGCGAGTACGTGACGGTCGCGAGCGCATTGTCGCCGAAGGCCTGCCCGGTGAGGGTCGCTTCTCCCTCCTCGAGACGCTCGCCGGGCGTCGCGGTTTCGGTATACTCGATGCGGTCGTGGGCTCGCTCGGCGGCGTCGAGGATCGTTTCCACTTCCCGTTCAGTCACGAGATTGAAATCGTGACCGGCGGTGGCGTGTGGCGGAAAACCCAGCCCATCGGCCTCCTGGGCGATCCGCTTTGGCAGGTTGCCGCCGCCGATCTCACCCATCGGCCCGGGGTGGATCATCGGCAGGACGAACCGCGCCTTCTCGTCGCCGTCGGGTCGACGGAACACGAGGACGCTCACCGGCACGAGCGCTTCCTCGCCGATTTCCTCGAAGAACTCCTCGAGCTCGTTCGATCCCTCCGCGATGTGGCCGATGAACCCTTCGAGGAAATCCAGCGCACTCACGCCGAGACTTCGCCGCCAGGGCCAGTCGATAGTGACGAGAAACAGCCAGACGGCGATCGCGTAGATCCCACAGAGCAACGCCAGGACGAAGAAATCGTTCGGCAGAATCACCAGCAGTTCGGCCGGGGCCTGTTCCGGCCGCGAAAGGTAGGATCTGGCGAGTGGCCCGCCGATCTCCAGATACCGCATCGTCCCGCTGTAGACGAACAACAACACGGCGGCAGCGACGGTCTGGATGCTCGCCGGGACCGCCGCGACGGCCAGTCGGTGGCGAGACACCGCCATGATGACGAGCAATCGGACGGCGAAGATGGCCGCCAGCGCGAACAGGAGGGCGTCGAAGACGAAGTTCTGTCCGAGCGGCGCGACTGCGGATACCAGGCTCGCACCGGTCATGATGGCGATGACGAGCAACTCACAGCCGAGCGCGAGCAGCGACGCGCGACTCGGCGTCAACTGGCCACCGATCAGCCGATCGACCGGCGGCGTCAGGACACCGGCCGCAAGCGTCGGCAAGCCGATGTAGAAGATCCCCTGCCATGCGTCCTCGAGGATGTACCGCGAGTCGAAGGCCGCGACGCCGACGATCGCCGCGATCAGCACCGCAAACCCGATGCTCGAATACCACCGGGGGGCACGGAAGATATATCGCGAGAGGCCGGCGAGATTGCCCTGCGTCGTCGTCATTCCAACTGATGGTTTTCCCGACAGGGGTTAAAAGTATCTGACTGTGACTCCGTCGACGTGCACATCGGCGTCCCCGTGACGTTACTGATAGATGCGCCGGTAGAGCGCGAGTACGTCGCCGACGTCGACACCGCCGTCGCCGTCGAAGTCGTAGGCGTCGGCGTTTTTCTGGACCACCTCGCTGTTGACGTTGGTCAACAGCGACCGGACGTCGCTGATATCGGCGTCGCCGTCGCCGTCGACGTCTTCGTGCAGACCATCGCTGTCCATATCCTGGGACGGTCCCTCGCCGCCGGGCAGCCCACCGGCCGGCGTCCCCTCGCCGTTGCCGGTTTCGTCGTCATCTTGCTCACCCTCGCTCTCGCCGGACGTGTCCGTCTCAGTGTCGGTGTCGTCATCCGTTCCGACCGCCGTCTCTCCGGTCTCCGCCCGGACTGGGAGGTCGTGGGCTCGCACCCCCTCGGCAAAGTCGATCACTGCGAGGCCGCCGATGTCGACCGTCTGGGTCGTTGCGCCGAGCCAGATCTCGGTCCACCACTCGCCGGGGGCGGCCGCAACGCCGAACTCGATCGGGAAGTAATACCGCTGCCACTCGGCACCCAGTGGCGGCTGGGCCTTGGTCACGTAGTTGTCCGGCGTATTGGCCGACGCCGTCGACTTGTAGGTCACCGACGCTTCCTCCCCGGGCGTGCGCATGTACGCGACACCGAGGAGGACTTGCCCGCGCTCCAGTTCGCGCTCGCCGAAGGACTTGAGGGTGATCTCCCACGGATTCTCCGGTGGTTCGGTCACCTCGAAGCGGGCTGCTTCCGAGAACGGCACCTCGTCGCCGACCGCCAGTGACGAGCGCTCGAGGCGGTCGGCGTTGCCGCCGTCGATCTCGTAGGTGTCCCAGACTGTCGCCTCCTCGTTGCCATTGACGAACTGGCCCGCGCTGGGGAGGTCGTACCCCGTGAGATCACTGACGAGCATCGAGTAGTACGGATCGTCGGTGTCGGTCCACGTCTCGTATCCGTCGCCAGTCCCATCGCCAACGCCACCGCCATCACCAGTCCCGTCGTCACCGCCACTGCAGTAGCCTCCTTCGCCGGGGACGGCCATCTCGCTGGACGGCGTTCCGTCGCAGCCGATGATGGGCCACCCGTCCTCCCATTGGATCGGATCGACGAACAGCTGCCGTGCCGGCGGCCAGCCGTTGTCGACGAACTCCGGGCCTTCGGTGTCGTAAGCGTGATAGACGAACCAGTAGGTGCCGTCGTCGTCGACGGTCACGTCACCGTGGCCCGGCCCGACGAAGCGATCGTTGTCACCGAGGTGAGTCGGCCCCGCGTTCCACTCGTCACGCTCGAGCATTGGGGTGCCGTCCCGGTCATGGTACGGGCCGAGGAGGTTCTCTGATCGACCGACCTCGACCTCGTACGTGCTGTCGAACCCATCACAGCAATCGCCGGTGGAGCCAAAGACGTACCAGTAGTCTCCCCGCTGGAAGATTGCCGGCCCCTCGTAGGCGCTTCCGGCGATCTGATTGAACGTCCCGGGCTGGTAGTCCTGCAGGTCCTCGGTGAGTTCCACCACGTTAATGCCAGCAAAGTTAGCCCAGAAGAGGTACGGTGTCTCGTTGTGATAAGCGAAGTACGGGTCGATCGTGTTGCCAGGATAGGGGTGATCCGGGTTGGAGAGGATCTCCCCATGGTCCGTGAATGGGCCATCGGGCGTGTCTGCTGTGGCCACTCCGATGCCGGGTACCTGACTGTCGTCGTCCCCGCGCGGCCAGAGAGCGTAGAACAGCACCCACTGACCGTTGTGGTAGTGGACGTCGGGTGCCCAGATCGACCCGTACAGCCAGCCAGGTCGGGAGTTGAACGCTTCGCCCTCGTACGTCCAGTTGACGAGGTCCGGCGAGGAGAGGATCGGTATCAACCTCTCGTCGCTATCCTCGATATAGCTCATGTTCGAGGCGTAGGCCCACCACGTTCCGTCCTCGGCACGGTGGATCGTGGGGTCCGCAAAGTCCGGCCCGTACAGCGGATTCGAGTAGTGGGTTCCGCCGTTGTCGGCTATCGCTGATCCGGACGTCCCGAGTATCCCCGTGGTACCGAGCGCCCCAACCCCGATCGATTTGAGTACGTGACGTCGATTCAGTGAGTGCGTGTCATCCCCCGCCGTCATACACCGGCTGACATCGCCGACTCACTAATGGTTTGTCATTCTTAACAAACAGATTGTGTTACTCGTACTGTGGCTGAGAGAGCGCCGCAAAATCGTCTCGCGACCGCTGAATCCGGCGTGGGCGCGCCTTTCTACGCGGCACACCATTCACCCGTTTTGAGTCTCGCCGATTGCGGTCGTTGCGACAATCGGATATTCACTCGCAGATGGACAGAAAGTTCTCGAAGACTGCTTCGCCTTCTTCGGTATGGGCCACCTCTGGATGCCACTGGACGCCGTAGAGATCTCGGTCGGTGTCACTCATCGCCTCGACACCACAGATGTCGGAGGTTGCCGTTCGCTCGAAGCCCGTCGGCACCTGCGTGACTTCGTCGGCGTGGCTGGCCCAAACGCGCGTTTCGGGTGCAAGCGAGCCGATCAATGGGTCCGCGTCGTCGAGAATGTCGACGGTCACGTCCGCGTAGCCGCCGTAGTCGCCTTCGCCGACCGCCCCGTCGAGTTCGGCAGCCATGATCTGCATCCCCAGACAGATGCCGAGGACCGGGACGTCGAGGTCGAGATACGCCGGGCTGTTGCCGATGCGGTCCATCGACGGACCGCCCGAGAGGACAAGCCCATCGGCGTCGATCTCAGCGGGTGGCGTGGTGTTGTCCACCAGCGAGACGTCAACTCCCAGATCCCGGAGCGCTCGCTGTTCGAGGTGGGTGAACTGGCCGTGGTTGTCGATCACGTCGATGCGGGTCATACCCGGCGCTAACGGAGAAGTGGATATATATCCCCGGAAACACGGTGAGGTCGAGCGCCACCCGTCACTTGCCGCGTCGGAGCGGCATCGACCGATGTAATCGCAGCGTGACCGCGCACGTATCGCCGTTCTCGACGCTGATCGATCCACCATAGCCGCTGACGATCCACCGGACGATCCACAGATCTAGTCCCTCGCTGTGCTGGAGGGGCGTTTCGACGCCGGATTCCAGCGTTTCGATCTCCGCGGGTTTGAGACTGCCATTGACGTCGACGATCCGGATCGAAACTCGCCCGGCGTCGCTCTTTTCGAGATAAATCGAGATCGTCGTGGCGTCACCGTGCGCCCGAACCGTCCGGAGGACGATTTCGATCGCGGTTTCGAGCATCCAGTCGGCGCGGACCCACGCCGTCTCGGGCATCGTTGTTTCAACACTGATGTCGCTGTCTGCCGCCCGCGTCTTTTCGATCCCCGCATCCACACAGCTGACTGCGTCGACTGGGTGGCACTGGCGTTCCTCTCGCATGACGGCCAGTTCGACCAGCCGAGCCTTCTCGGAGAGGGCGGCGATGTCGTCGATAGCAGTCCGAATCGTGCGTGTCGGTTCCAGGGTTCCCCTGGAGTCGCCGTCGAGTTGATCGAGCTGCCCGAGAATGACCGTCATATCGTTTCGAAGGTTGTGTCGGAGTACCCGTGAGAGCACTTCGGTACTCTGGGTGAGTGTCGTCGTCGAGCGGTCGAACTCGCGAATCGTCCCGGCTACGGTCCCTCCAGTCCCACCGAGGGCGATACTACTCACCAGTAGCGTTGATTCCGACGCCCCCGGGTCGGTCACTTGCGTGAGTCCGAACACCAGCAGACTCCCGAGCGTGACGACACCGATCCCCAGTCCGGCGTGGATGGCGACCCGCCAGATCTGATCGCCGTGCATGCCAATCCGGTCCAGCCAGTACCCAGCTGTCGCCAGTATGCCCGCCGCGAGCAACCCGAGGCCGCCGATGACCAGTGCTGACGGGTCGGTCCCCTGGACGGACAACAATGGGACGAACAACCCACACAGGAGAATACCTGTCCCTGTGACGTAGTTCGTCCCGAGTGTCCGTTTCGTAACGGCCATTTTCACGCAGTCTATATCTTCTCGAATTGGACACTTATGGGTAACCACTCTATTATTGGATGTGATAATCGGTGCGCGGTGCGGACGGATTGCCGAAGGGGATCCGGGACTCCGTCAGGAACTGTCGTCGAACTGATCGGCTGCCGACTCGAAGGATAGTTCCGACTGTTCCTGACTCCGACGGGCTTCTCGGGCTGCGATCGCTTCCGAGTCGGGCGACGCCGGGTCCGCGACGCCCGCCCAGGAGTTGTGGACTTTCGCGTGACACCACCGGCAGAGATAGATCGTGATCTCGTGGGCCAGTGCGTCTGTCTCGGCGCGGGTTCCGCCCTCGCCCGCTTCCGACCCGCTCGCTCGCGGGTCGCGTTCGCTCTCCGCTCGCGTTTCCGCCGCGCTTCGCGCCCCGCCCTCCGCGTACGAGAGGTGGTGTTCCTCCAGCAAGGGGCGTTCGTCAGTGTGGGCCGACCGGCGCTCTTCGAGGCCGCACCGTGCACACTCCCGGTTACGGTTGCGAGCACGCATGTGCGGACAATCGTTCCATTCCCACGGACCGGTCAGTCCGGTTTCCTGTGGGTCGCCGACCACGGGACACCGGAAGTCGCGGCTGCTCAACTCGTCGGCGAACGACGGGTCGACGTCACCGCGGTCGACGGCGAACCGGCACCGTCCCTCGTCGGTGCAATGATCGCAGCGGTCGACGTACGCGTAGGGGTCGCCGACGCCGACAGTCGTCCCTGCGTCCGTCTTCTTCATATGCACATCTACGCGTCGACGGTGAAAACCGACACGGCCGCATCCAGCAGGAGGCACCGCCGTCGATCGACAACCCCCAACGTTATTCTCCCTCCTTTCGACCATCGAGTATGCGCGTCGTGCACGAGCCAGCGGACGGCGACGAGACACGGACGCTGGCGACGGACATCCAGATGGCCGAGGGCGTCCTGGCGAAAGTCCGCGGACTCCGGTTTCGTGGATCGCTTCCCGACGACTACGCGCTCGTGTTTCCGTTCGGGCAGGCGGGCCGGCGGGACATCGACATGCTGTTCGTCCGTACTTCGATCGACGTGCTCTGGATCAGCGATGATCGCGTCACCCAGGTGAAGACACTCCGGCCCTGGATCGGCTTCGGCCTTTCACGCGCCGATTGTGTCATCGAGTTACCGCCCGGCGCGGCCGATGGCGTCGAGGCAGGCGACCGGGTCGTCGTCGAATCCGACGACCCCTGATCGCTGGAGCGCTCACCTGTGGGAGTCTGTGTCGTTCCGAGATCAATATCTTCATGAACGTCGAGCACATTCATCAGCGTACAATGTCGGAATACCCGACGAGCGAGGATAGAGGAAGTCGCCGCAAGGCGACTGGGCGCGAAATTCTCCCAGCGTAGCGAGGACCGAATTTTGCCAGGATTGTTCGGCGAGCACCCGGCGACCCAGTCACTCGAGTCGCTCTCTGACGTCGGGCTGCTCGATACGACGCTTCGAGACGGTGAACAGGCCCCCGGGGTATCGCTGTCGCCCGCGGAGAAAGCACACATCGCCCGCGAACTCGACGCCGCCGGTATCGACGTGATCGAGGCCGGCAGCGCCGTCACCGGGCCGGGCGAACGTGAGACGATCCGCCGCGTGACGGACCTGGATCTCGACGCGACGATCACCAGTTTCGCCCGTAACGTCGAGGGCGATGTCGATCTCGCCCTGGAGACCGGTGTCGACGGGGTTCATCTCGTCGTTCCAGCCAGCGATCGCCACATCGAGGGGAAACTCTCGGCCACCCGCGAGGATGTCATCGCCGACACCGCTGACCTCGTGGCGTACGCGACCGATCACGACCTCTGGGTCGAGGTGATCGGCGAGGACGGCTCCCGGGCCGACCTGGATTTCCTCGAGGAACTCATGGCTGAAGCCCTCGATGCCGGCGCGGACCGGGTTTGCTACGCCGATACCGTCGGCCACGCCACGCCCGACCGGACGCTGGACGCCGTCTCGCGGCTGGCCGATCTCGGGCCGACGAGCACCCACACTCACGACGACCTCGGGCTTGCGGTCACCAACGCCCTGGTCTCGCTGGCGGCGGGTGCCGACCTCGTCCACGGGACGATCAACGGCATCGGCGAGCGGGCCGGCAACGTCGCCTTAGAGGAGGTCGCCATCGCCCTCGACCACGGCTACGGCGTCGAGACGATGGACCTCACGCAGGTCCACGATCTTGCCCAACTCATCGCCAACAAGACGGGCATCCCGCTGGCCCCGAACAAGGCCGTCGTCGGCGAGAACGCCTTCACCCACGAGAGTGGCATCCACACCGACGGCACCCTCAAGGACGAGTCGATGTACGAGCCCTACCCGCCGGAGAAGGTGGGCCGGGAACGTCGACTCGCGCTGGGCAAACACGCCGGTCGGGCCGGCGTCGAGGCCGCCCTTGCCGAGCACGACGTCGACGTCACCGACGCGGAACTCGACGCCGTCTTCGAGCGCGTCAAGGATCTCGGCGAGCGCGACAAGCGCGTCACCGACGCCGACCTGCTCGCTATCGCCGAGGACGTCCAGGACCGCGAGCGCGAGCGACGGATCGAACTCCTCGACCTGAACACGGTCGCCGGCAGCGGCACGCCGACCGCGAGCATCCGCCTGCTGGTCGACGGTGTCGAGCGTACCGAGGCCTCGGTCGGCGACGGCCCCGTCGACGCCGCGATGAACGCCGTCGAGGCCGCTCTCGGTCACGATGTCGACTGGAGTCTCGACTCCTACCACGTCGACGCCATCACCGGCCAGACCGACGCCGTCGTCACCGTCGAGGTCGAGATGTCCCGCGGCGACCGCTCGGTCACGGTCGCTCGCAGCGACGCCGACATCACCAGGGCCTCCGTCGAGGCCATGGTCGAGGCCATCGACCGCCTGGTCGAGACGGAGACCGAACCGCTCGTGGCTGACGACTAGAGGCCACGACCTTTTAACTTCAGAGGGTCGCCGACGGCGACCCTCTTCGCAAAAAGCTCGGCCAAAAACGTCCGAGCGCCGGAGGCGCTCGGGGAAACGCGGCGCTTCGCGCCGCGTATGCTCGTTTCGGAGCTTCACCAGCAGCAAGCTCTGGTTCTGTTGATCAACAGCTGAGACCACCACGTTCATGGCCCGAAGTGGCCTAGCCGGGCGATGATGTCCTGGTGGCTCCTGTTCGTGGCTGGGCTGTTCGAAATCGCGTGGGCGATCGGCCTCGAGTACTCCGACGGCCTCTCGAAACCGTTGCCGACACTCGGGACAGCCGTCGCGCTCGTGATCAGCATGGTCCTGCTGGCCCAGGCGGTCAAAGAACTCCCGGTCGGGACGGCTTACGCAGTCTGGACCGGGATCGGGGCCGTCGGGACGGCGTCGCTGGGGATCGTCCTCTTCGACGAACCGGCCACGCTCGCGCGGATCTTCTTCATCGGGACGATCGTCGTCGGCATCGTCGGCCTGCATCTCGTCTCCGGCAGTGCCTGACTTTTCCCGGGCGTCTCTCAATCACTCGCGGGTAGCTCGCCATCGAGAATCCGTGGGACGTCCGCGAGGCCGTCGATCTCGTACTCGGGGGTGACCGACAGGTTCTCGCCAGCGCGGTGGGGGCGGCGGACGAACGCCGCGTCGATGCCCGCGGCATGGGCCGCCTCGACGTCGGTCTCGCTGTCGCCGACGTACAGCGCGTCCGTCGTCCCGAGGTCTGCGAGTGCCGCTTCCAGATAGTAGGGCGCGGGTTTCTTACGTCGAAGACTTTCGACGGTGGGTTCCCGACCGTAGACTGTCTCGAAGTGCTGAGCAAGGTCAAACGCGTCCAGCCCGAACTCGACGGTCGCCTGCTGGTTTGAACTCACGATTCCCATGGGCCGATCCAGTGCGTTGATCGTCCCGACGTCGTCGTAGACGCCTTTCTCCCCGCGGCGGATGGCGTCCTGCTGGCGGCGGGACATGTGGCTGTCCCGTTCGTGCCAGAACCGGTCGGGGTCGAGATCGTAGTGCTCACAGACGGCGTCCAGTTTCGGGACAGTGACACCGATGCTCATCGCCTCGACGTGCTCTTCGGCAGGGTCGGCGACGCCGATGGCCTGGAACGCGTCGCGGGCGGCGCGCCGGTGGAGATCCATCTCCGTCAACTCCATCAGCACGCCGTCGTTGTCGAAGACGATGGCCTCGTACATGTCCGCCTCTACGGGGCCCGACGATCGAGAGTATTGCGGTTTCCCGCCCGGGGAACCGTCGTCCTTGCTCGCTATCGAGCCCTATATAGTCGTCATAGCAAGACACTCGTTCTGCGGGCTACTTTCACTGGTTGATGACAGCAGAGACCACGAAGCTGGGATTCGTTTGCGTCCAGAACGCGGGCCGCAGCCAGATGTCGACGGCCTTCGCCGAGCGCGAACGAGCACGACGCGGGCTCGAAGATGCGGTCGAAATCGTCACCGGCGGAACCGATCCGGCCGATTCAGTCCACGACGGAGTCGTCGAGACGATGGCCGAGATCGATATCGATCTCTCTGACCGGGAGCCACGGGAGCTCTCGACCGCGGAATTGAACGACTGTGACCTCGTGGCGACGATGGGCTGTTCGACACTGGAACTCGATGCCGATGTCGAGGTTCGCGACTGGGCGCTGCCTGATCCCGACGGGCAAGACCCGGCGCGCGTTCGGGAGATCCGCGACGAGGTCGAGGGACGCGTTACCGCGCTTTTCGAGGAACTGTTCGGGGCTGACGAGTGAGTGATTTCGTTTCGGTCATTCGAACTGCTTGATCACGTCGATGACCTCGTTCCCACACTCGGTCGGTTGGTAGGTCACGTAATTGCCGTCGCGATCGGCCGTCACGAGCCCCGATTCTTTCAGTACCTTGAGGTGATAGGAGAGTTTGGAGTATTCGATATCGAAGAGGGCGACCAGATCACAGACACAGAGCTCAGACTCAGCAAGCAGTCGCATGACCTTCAGACGCCGCTCGTCCGACAGGGCTTCGAAGATCTCCAGCGCGGCTTCGAGGTCGCCCCGTTCGAGAACCGATTCCAGATCGGCCATCGTCTCCGGCGCGACCCGGTAGTCGTTCGATTGGGATGCCATTCGCGTACGTAGATCCACGGGATCCAGACACAAATCAGTATCTGCGCACGATTGCGGTTGGCGCGTCACCTGGGTACATCGTGCGGACTGAGCAGCCGTCCTGTCGGTGGGCGGTGACTGATGTGGACAGCACGACCGCTCAAAAATCCATATCCTCAGAATCGTCGAAATCGTCGCCGGCATCGAACGAGGGGTCCTCAAACGGGTTTGGGTCGCTGTCGGCACCGATCTGCTCGTCGTCGTCCGGTTCGAACGCTTCGGGAGGACGGCCAGCCTCGTCGATGACCGCGTCGTTCACGACGATCGGGCAGTCTTCCCGGAGCGCGATCGCGATCCCGTCGCTGGGGCGGGCGTCGAAGACTGCGTTCTTGCGGTTGCCCTCGACGTACTGTTCGGCGTCGACTTTCGCGTAGAAGGTACCGTCAGAGAGGTCGTCGATCCGGACGCGGTCGATGGCCGCGCCGAACTCCGACACCATCTCGATCAACAGATCGTGCGTCAACGGCCGTTCGAACGGCTCGTTCTCGATGGCGAGTTGCATCGACTGGGCCTGATCGCCACTGACGAAGATGGGAATGAGTTGCTCGCGAGCACGCAGCAAGACCACAGGTGCCCCCGCACCTTCCTCCCCCACGCCGACACCCACGCCCTCGATGGTCGCTTCGTGTTCCATAGCGTCTGGTTGGGTACCCGTGGTGAAAAGTACTCCCCCGGCCGCATTCAAGACTCCTGAGCTTGTTCGTCCCAAACGTGCACCGGGAGACTGTCGCTGTTCGTCTCCCGAGCCCTCGTTCGCTTCGCTCACGAGGACAGGGACGCAGTCCCTCGAGCAGTCGGACGTAGTCTGACGACGCCGGCAGGGAGTGAGCGGATTCTTTGAATCCGCGAATGCCGATCGACGGCGTCGATCGGAATGTGAACCTTCCGAGAGCAGCGATGCCGCACTTGCCGTGGCGGTATGAATCTACGTTTGACGTTGCGGCTGGGGAAGCTATAAGTCATTATCGCAGTAATCATTATCTAGAGTATGACCTTCTATGGCCGAACGGAAGAAATCGACGCCCTCGAAACGGCGTTCGAGTCACCGGGTTACGGCTTCTACGTGGTTTACGGTCGGCGTCGCGTCGGGAAAACCGAACTCCTCAAAGAGTTCTGTGCCGACCGACCCCACATCTACTTCCTCGCGGCCCAGGAAGCACAAGACCGCCAGCGCGAGAAGTTCATCGAGAAGGTCGCTGGTTACTTCGACGATCGCGTTCCCCGTATCGACGGCTGGGACGAGGCCTTTGCGTATCTCGGCGAGAAACTAGCGACTGAACCACTCGTCATCGCCATCGATGAATTCCCATATCTCGTCGAGGAAAACGACTCCCTCCCGTCTTACCTCCAGTCGTTCGTCGATGAACAACTCACGGACACTGAGTCGATGCTTGTGCTATGTGGGTCCAGTGTGAGTACAATGGAGTCAGCGGTGCTCGGTCACGAAAGCCCGCTGTATGGTCGCCGGACGGGACAAATTGACGTCCAGCCGTTTTCGTTCCAACAGGCCCAGGATATCATCGCTGCCGATATCGAGGACGCAATCCGGTCGTTTGCTGTCACGGGTGGCACGCCGATGTATCTCACCCTTTTCGACTATGACCACTCTCTCAAGGAGAACATTCAGACCCATGTTCTCTCCCCGACGGCCCGTCTCTACAACGAGCCCGAGTTTCTGCTCCGCACCGAGCTTCGGAACCCCGCTCGATACATGAGTATTCTCGAATCAATTGCGACCGGTCACACGACGCCCAACGAGATCTCGGGGGCGACCGGCATCGATGTCGGCCCACTGTCGAAGTATCTTCAGACACTTCGGCGACTGCGGCTGATCGACCGTGAGGTGCCAGTGACGGCGTCACCAAAGCAGTCCAAGCGGTCGCGATACCAGGTCGCTGACGAGTTCCTCCGGTTCTGGTTTCGATTCGTCGAGCCGAACCGCTCCAGTATCGAAGAAGCACCCGACATCGTCTACGAGGGAACGATCGAGCCGAACCTCCCTGACCACGTCGCAACGACGTTCGAGGATGTCTGTCAGGAGGCCGTCTGGGAAGCGATCCGTCGTGGCGAATTCGGGCCGTATTCAGCGGTTGGGCGGTGGTGGTACGGCGAAGACGAAATCGACATTGTCGGACTCGCCCCGGATGCCGACCGGATTCTGCTTGCAGAATGTAAATGGACGACCCAGCCTGTTGGCCACTCACTCGTTTCACAGCTCCAGGAGAAAGCAGCGCGTGTTCGATGGGGGCCGGACACACGAGATGAGGAATTCGCGTTGTTCTCGAAGAGCGGGTTCGTTGATGGGCTCGCTGCGGACATCGGCGACAATTGGTCGCTGTTTAGTCTGCGTGAGCTGGCGGCAGTTCTGTAGCCGAACTCCTCCCGCTCCGGACAACGAATCGGCGCTTGTTCACGAGATCCTTGATGCGTACGAACTGTGTTCGGTGCCGCGCGGAGTAGTGTTCACATATAGGCGTGGATGGAGTGGGCGACGCTGAAATCGCTCGGCAGTTTCGGTCCCGCGACTCGTTGCGCGCGACTGGTCTACTTCAAATCTCTCATGCCGTATTCGTCGCTCGCGACATTGCGAGCGACAGAAGTGCTCCGGCAGGGATTTGAACCCTGGTCCTTGCCGTGAGAGGGCAAGATGATTGGCCGGACTACACCACCGGAGCAAGCCGGGTCATTCGGTCATCATTTCGCCGTGTCTGCCCTGGCTAATCGATTCGATGGACTGGCTATATTTAAACCTCTCTCTTTCGATTGGTGGGCAGTTTCGATTCAGAAGATGACCCTCGTGACCCGTCATGCTCCGTCACAGATCCGGGTATCAAATCTTGACCGCGAAATGGCAATCGAGTGTGTAGACACTGTCTTTGTTGACATATATGAGAATTAAACTCAAGTAAAATGGAAGACGATTAACGACGCTCTCAGAACTCGACGCTATCACCTTCAAATTGAGCGTGTCATATTATGCTTCACAAAAGTATTAATTGGGAAGTTTGAAGAAGAATTAACCGGTACCTGATTGGTGCGTATTGACTACGGAGGTTTCATCAGTTCCAAGAGAAGTTCTCAGAGCCTCGCAAGATATACCGCGCATATTTGGCAGAAAAATCATCTATTCGTTCCAAAAGAAGAGCCGACAATAATATACCATATACGCGGACTAATATTCATATGGAAGATTTCGGAGAGTATAAGCAAGAGGTGATTTCCGACGTGGAATCAACTGTTGGTGGGAAGTCGGTTCAGCCTATAATCTTCGCTGGTACAGGGTTATCAATTCGCTATTTCTCCGCTCCCAGTTGGGATGGACTTTTGAACAAGATGGCGGGAAGATGTCCGAAATTGGATCACGATTACGGCTACTATCGACAAAACAATTCACCGCCTAAGATGGGGCAATTACTGGCAGACTGGTACTCTCAATGGGCTTGGGACCAAGACTATGAGAAATTCGAAGAGGACGACCTTGAATATGAAGACCCTCCAGATATTTATCTAAAAACAGAAATTGCAGAATACTTCACAAATACTTCCCCATCTTCGGTATCTGATCTAGAAGAGGACGGTTTATCAGATGATTTGACGGTGGATAAGGCTCAAAATGAAATCGAAAAGTTACGCAATATCCAACCTCACGCAATCATCACAACCAATTATGATGAGTTTCTTGAGGTCATTTTCAATCAGGATGATGACGACGATTTTGAGGAAGACAAGTACAAAGTCATCGTAGGAGAACAAATACTACGTGCACAACAAAATAGTGTCGGTGAGATTTTGAAGATACACGGTTCGGCTTCTGATCCGGAGTCACTAATTCTCACCTCAGATGATTATGAGAAATTCAACAACAGAAAACGTTACCTCAGTTCGAAAATGTTGACGTATTTCGCTGAACATCCGCTACTTATCGTCGGTTATAGTGCTACAGATTCGAATGTTAGACGGATTTTGTCTTGGATGAATCAGGCATTACCTGATGGCGAAGTTGCCGAAGACATCTATTTTCTGGAATATGAACGTCACATTAACGATAGAGAGTCATTTCAAAGAACGAAACGAATTGAATTAGGCGGCGATCACTTTATTACAGTGAAGCGAATTATAGCAAAAGATTTCGAGTGGGTATTTGATGCATTCTCAAGCGGTGATGGCTTCGAAGTAGATATACGAACTCTCCGAAAATTACTGGCCAATACGTATGATGTGGTTCGGAGGCAAACACCTGAGACAAAAGTCGTTGATGTGAAACGGGTGGAAGAAATCTCCGAAGATTCAGAAGAATTAGCCACAGTACTCGGCATCGCGGTGGGATCTGACCGATTTAGTTTCCAGTTTGACCATGATTACGGGCCGGAAGAGTTCTACAACGAGATCGGTGTTGGATCAGCTAGGAATTTCAAACAAAATGTCTTATTGCCAATTTGGGATCAAGAAGAAATTAATATCACTCAATTCAACAATAAGTACCATATCGCTTTCTTCGACCGCGGTGCAGTAGAATACCGCAGCTACTCACAAGCGGCTATTGATCTATCGAATGAGGTATTAAATAATGGTGATTGGGAACTGGGTATTCCGGATGAACAAATTCCCGACGAGGATATCTTAGAAGGTCGAGGATTGAATCTTGATAATGTGAGGGATGACTAGGTGTATTCCTAAATTAGGAATAGAGATTTCCGTCCAATGACGAGGAAATTTTTTCATCTCAGCGTTGATGCGGCTTATTTAAATTGACTAAAGTATGAACTTCTGCTGAATACATGCTCTATATTCAGCACAAGAATTGGGTGATTTCATGAGCGAAGTGATACGTGATCTATCTGCATCTATAATTTTGAAACACGGGTGTGACAACCATTCTATGACACCCGCTCAAATTTATAGAGAGGTATAGTGTTGCGCTGTAGACGAGTGATTATCCGATCCTGTCTTGCCCGTCTCGAATTTGGTCCTCGCTCGGATGATTATATTTCATCGTTGTCTCAGTACGCTTGTGACGCAACACTCGCTGTGCATATTTCAGATCCTTGGTCTGTGCCAAATGGGTCCCAACCGAATGACGAATGGCATACCATGACATTCGGCGGTCCTCTGTTTTTATCCCGGCTTCTTTACAAAGTTGAATGAGAAGATAGCGTAGCGATGAAGAAGAGTATGGGTTTGACTCACGAGTCAGCCACATTACGTCGTTATCATCATACTTTGGATAGGCTTCTCGCTCTTCGATCCATCGTTTGGCGGCTTCACCAGTCTTCCTCGTGAGTGGCACATCCCAATGCTCAGTATTCTTTGTCGAATCGTCAGCTGGGATCACAACTTTGGGATTTTCAATGTCATCTACTTTGAACCAGGTTGTTTTCGCTCGTTCCACCTCGATTGGCCGCAACCCAACGTCAAGGCTGACCCATAACAAACTCGTGAATTTCCAACCGTTCGCACGCTCGAAGTCAGCAGGTGTTATTTCGGATTTGGGCTTCTCAAATCGGACCGCTAAGTGGGCCTTCCAACGACTACGCTCCTCTGGATTGAGGCTCTTGTAATGAGGGACGCCTTTGTAATCAAGAGCCGCATTCCGCAACCTCTTCCGCTCCTCAATGGAGAGGTAATCTTTGGGCTTCGTACTGGATGGGTCGTTGAAACTGTATCGAGGCTCCCATTCAGTCCCATTACGCTCGTGAACACGCCATTTGAAGTAGCGTTTGAGTGTCTTGAAGATTGAAGCTAAATAATAGTCAGAGTAGTCTGTTTCCGTACCGAGGTGGAACAGATAATCATCCGCATTTTCGTGGGTGAATGTTGAGGTGTATCCTTCTTGATCCCACACCCACCTTGCCCATACATCTACGTGATTTGTACTGGTGTAAACTGTGCTATTGGCATACCCTTTGAGGCGATCTGGATCTTTGCCAGCTTGAAGCAGCCATTGCAACAGAGAACGAATCTCTTCACGGTAATCGACTCGTTGTTTCTCGGAAAGGCGCTCAAAGGTTTCTTTCGTCATCAGGGGAATTCCCTGTACTTCGTCAATCGATGGGTTGTCCGTCATTGTCTAACCTGTAGTTGCCTTGTCTGGTCAGACACACCGGCGCTTTCATGCGATACTGTATTTCTCGCAATCGTCTTACCGGCGTATCTTGTCGCTGATGAGAATAACCCACTGCCCTCGGTTGATCCGGGAGATTGCCGTCCACCGCGACGCAGGAGCGGCGTGAGAGGGCAAGATGATTGGCCGGACTACACCACCGGAGCGCATTCTACTGTTACGATGAAACGGGTTTAACCGTTCCGCTTTCGATCGATTACGCCACTCGATCCCACGCCCGTCTCACTCGTCCTCCTCGTCGAGATCATCGAACGGCGAGCGTGCGGCGTCCGGCTCGGATCCGGGCAGACTCACGATGTTCTCCCGGCCGACCCGGAGTTTCGTGATCTCGCCGTCGTCTTCCATCTCCGAGAGCAGCATACTCACCTTGGACTTCGACCATTCGGTCGCCTCGACGATCGCCGTCTGTTTCATGCGACCGCCGTTGTCTTCGAGTAGCTGTCGAACGCGATCGTCGTCACTCAGTAGCGCTGCCCCGGTCACTGCCTGCCCACCCGTCTCGGCCGTCGCTTCAGCCGATCCGTCCGCTGGCTGGTTAGCGTCGGATCCATCACCGTCGTCGCCACCGCCAGCCCCGGGACTGTCTTCCCCCTCGCCGACATCGAGATACCCTCCTCGCCAGGTGGCGATCACCACCACGAGCGTGATCACCACGAGACCGGCGAGCATGCCGCCGAGTCCGGGACCGCCGGCCGAACCATCGCCCGCGACTGTCGTCGCGGTCGTGTCGGCTGTTGCACCAGGGGACGCACCTGCCTGTTCGGTGGACGTCACGGTCCGTTCGCTCGTTGTTCGGTCGACCGTGGTCTCGAACCCGTCGCTCGTCGTCACGTCCGTCGATTCGGTCGGCGTTCCCTCGCGCTCGGTCGTCGTCGCCGCTGTGACGGGACTGAAGGCGACTCGCGGACGTTGATCCGCGAACGAATACTCGCCGACCCACTCGACGGACTCGCTGTCAGAGACCGAGAGGCCGGAGGTGTTCGACGGCGACGGCTCGACGCTGTCGAACGTGAGGTTCGGCCCGGCCACGAAACGCAGTTGCTGGTCCGCGCGGATGGCCAACCCGCCTTCGAAGATGTCGCTGACGAGGACGCCACCCGTCTCCTGCTGCTGGGCGAAGTTCGTCCACGAGAATGACATTTCGACGATGCCCAGGTTGTCGAGCGTTCCCGTGCGGGCGTCCCGAGCGAAGTCGGTGGCGTTCATCTGCCGGCCAGTGACGTTCGTTCCGGTCCGGGCCAGCTCGCCGGCATAGCTGACGAACTGCCGGTACAGGTCGGTCTCGTTCTCCCGGAACTCGGCCGCGTAGGCTTTGAAGTTTGTCTCCTCGGTGTCGTTTTCCAGGCGCTGGGTATACTGGAAGCGCCACTGGGCCGATTGATTCTCGTAGACGGTGATCTCGAACAGCGTCCGGTCGAAGCGGTCGTCCCCGATCGCAAACGGGATCTGGGCGCTGGAAGCTCCCCCGCGCAGGCGGGACTCGTCCGACACGCGCTCGAAGCCGGCGTCGTTCGTCGGGGCCATCTCCGACGTGCCCGACCCGATTCCGAGCGGGCCACTCACGGCCATCATCGGGCCCACGAGCCCGACAATCATCAACAGACACCCAACTGTCGCTGCCCGTCTAGACATCTACCTCGAAATGACCCGACGACAGCATAAAAGCACTGTGTCTCTCCCGGTCATGACAGCGCGTCAGCCACCGGACCGCCACGCAGACTTGCGGTTTTCGGATTCTTCGACGCCGATCGACGGGTAGCGCTTTCCGACCGGTGCATTGGTCGCCGTCTTTACTCCTGGAGGTCCGCGGCGAGCACTTCGATCGGGTGGGGCGGATCGTCGCTCGCCCCCTCGTGTTCGCCGATCTGATGGCGACACGACGCACCGGGGGCGATGACCCGCTCGCCCGAACTCTCCCGGATCTGATCGAAGAGGATGTCGCCCATCGCCTTACTTAGCGAGTAGTGTTCGGCCTCGTAGCCGAAGGATCCGGACATGCCACAGCAGCTACTGTCGAGCGCATCGACCGTGAACCCGACGTCTTCGAGGACCTCCGCGGTGAAGTGTTCTTTCTTGATGGCCTTCTGGTGGCAGTGTCCGTGGTAGGTCAGCGGTCGGTCGCTCGGGTCCACCTCGATCTCCTCGACGAGGTCGTGCGTGTCGAGGTATTCGAAGATCCCGTAGGTGTTGTTCGCGACGGCCTCGGCGTCCGTCCCACCAAGCAGATCGAGGTAGTCGAGCTGGAACATCACCGCAACCGACGGTTCGATACTGACGACGTCCCACCCATCTGCTACTCGCGGGGCCAGCGTTTCGACGTTCTCGCTGGCGTGTTCTTTGGCCTTGTCGAGAAATCCCTTCGAGTTGGCTGCACGGCCACTGTCGGTGACGTCGCTGGGAACGTCGACGTGGACGCCGGCCGCTTCGAGAACGCGGACGGCCTCCTTGCCCGCCTGTGGGCGGTTGTAATTCGAGAACGTATCGGGGAACAGCAACACCTTGCGATCAGCTTCCGCCGCCGAGACCTGCGGTTCGTGACTCGCGAACCAGTCGACGAAGGTCTCCCGGTAGAAGGTCGGGAACTTTCGCTCGCGGGCGATCCCGAGGACCTTCTCCTGGATGATGCCACGGCCGGGGAGGCGCTGTGCCCAGTTCGAGATGGGGGCAAGCGCGCTTCCGAGTGGGAGGAGTCGGTCGACGTTCGCGAAGATCTTGTCCCGGAGGCTCGACCCGTGTTCCTGGTGATACTGGTGGGTGACTTCGGCCTTGAGCTTGGCCATGTCGACCTCGCTCGGGCAGTCCTTCGCACAGCCCTTACAGCCGATACAGAGGTCAAGCACCTCCGTCATGAACTCCTCGTCGGTCACGTCCGCGGGCAGGTCGCCACTCATCGCCTGCCGGAGCATGTTCGCCCGGCCTCGTGTCGACGTGACTTCCTCCTCGCTGGCGCGGAAGGTCGGGCACATCACGCCGCCGGTGGTTTCCTGGGGGCCCCGACAGCCACCACACCCGTGACAGAGCTCGACCATCCCTTGCATCCCGTTCTCGTTGTCCCATTCGAGGACTGGATCGAACCCGAGTTCGAAGTCGTACTCCGGGCTGAACCGGAGGTTTTCGGTCATGTCGTGATCGCCACAGATGTTGCCCGGGTTGAGCAACCAGTCGGGGTCGAAGGCGGTCTTCAACTCCTCGAAGGTCTCCCAGAGGTCGTCGCCGTAGAGTTTCCGGTTGAACTGCGACCGGGCGCGGCCGTCGCCGTGCTCGCCGGAGACGCTGCCGCCGTACTCGACGACGAGGTCGGTCGCCCCCTCGGCGATGGCCTCGAACTGCTCGATCCCCTCGGTCGTCTTCGTGTTCACGAGCGGGCGGATGTGGAGACAGCCCGGGCCCGCATGGGCGTAGAAGGCTGCAAACGTGCCGACGTCCTCCAGCAGGTCCTGGAAGTCCGCGACGTACTCGGGGAGGTTCTCCGGCGGGACGGCGGTGTCCTCGATGAAGCTGATGTGCTTTTCGTCGGTCGTGCGTCCCAGGAGGATCGGGTTGCCGCTCTTGCGGAGTTTCCAGAAGCGCTCGCGCTCGTCGTCGTCGTGGGCCTCCTGCGCGTCGAAGGCGTAGTGTGGAGCGCCCGTAATCTCGCTCGCGCCCTCGGTGGGCTCGAGTTCGCTGTCGCCGTCGGGAACCCGATCAGCGATCAGGTCGGCGACCTTCTGGCGGCCTTCCTCGTCGCTGTCGGCGTAGAACTCCACCAGCAACATCGCGCCGGTGCCCTCTGGCACCATTTCGGCGACTAGCGGCCCGAACTCCTCGGTCTTGCCCGCCAACTCCAGTAGCGTGTCGTCGAGCACTTCGAGCGCGGAGGGGTCGTGTTCGAGGATGATCGAGACGTCCTCCATCGCGTCGATGAGACTCTCGTACGCCAGCAGTGCGATCGACTTGGTCTCGGGCACTGGCTCCAGGGAGACCTCCGCCTCGGTGATCACGGCGAGGGTCCCCTCGCTGCCGGCAAGGAGCCGGGCGAGATTGACCGATCCGTCCGCGGCTTCCTCGACGAGTCGGTCGAGGTTGTATCCCGAGACGTTCCGCTTCAGGTCCGGGAACCGCTCGTCGATCGTCTCCGTCTCCTCGTCGAGGATACGGCTCACCTCGGCGTGGATCTGTGCTTCGAGATCGCCGTCCGGGTCAGCGCTGTCTTGTAGTTCTTCCAGTGTCACTTCCCCGAACTCCGTGACGGTGCCGTCGGCGAGGACGACCTCCACCGACTCGACGTAGGCGTCGGTCTTGCCGTACTTCAGCGAGTGCGAGCCAGTCGAGTTGTTGCCGATCGCGCCGGCGACGGCGCTCTTGTCGCCGTAGGCGGGGTCGGGCGCGAACTTCAGGTCGTGCTCGGCGAACGCCTTGTTCATGTCGCCGATGTACGTCCCGGCCTGGACCCGGGCGCGTGCGTTCTCGGGATCGGTCTCCAGCACGCTGTCCATGTACCGGGTGAAGTCGAGAACCACTGCCTCGTTGACCGTCTGGCCGGCGAGACTCGTCCCGCCGCCGCGTGGCAGGACGGGGATCTCTCGGGCGGCGCAGTACTCGACGACGCTCGCCACGTCGGCGGTCGAGCGCGGGAAGACGACGCCGACCGGGAGTACCTCGTAGGCGCTGGCGTCCGTCGCGTACAGTTGTCGGGAGTATTCGTCGAAGCGAACATCCCCCTCGATGCGTTCCTCCAGGTCACTCACGAGGCCTGGCCGTTGCACGTCGTCGCTGACGTAGTCGTACGTGGCCCGACTGTCGGCTGCCGGATCGATACCGTCCGGGACGCCGGGTCCGACCTGGTCACTGATTCCCATGGTCCTACACTGCGACCCGACCGAGATTAATGTCACGCTCTTTGGCCGAGGGGGGTGGGTTGGGCCCTATTCCGGTCGGCCAGGCAGCTTCCCAGCCACTGCTTCGGCGGTCAGTCCGTATTGACCGCCTCGGGCGGCTCGGCCGCTGGCTCGCTGTCCGGACCGGTCTCCTCGATGACGGCTTCCTTCCAGGTTCCCCTGGTGAACCACAGGACGGCGACGATCCCGCCGAGGATGTCGCCGGCAGCGAACCCGATCCAGATGCCGAACTCGCCGAGGATGCCGGGGTCGACCGCGAGGAGATATACCAGTGGGACGCGGCCGAGCCATAGCGCGATGACGGAGAGGACCATCGCCGTCCGGGTGTTTCCTGCTCCCCGGAACGCGCCGAGCATGACCTGGAAGACGCCCATGAAGACGAACTCGAAGGCCCTGACCTGGAGGTACGTCGCGGCGAAGGCGAGCGTGATCGCCGCCTCCTCGGTGCCCGTCCCGAGGAACACGCCGACGATCGGTTCGGGGAAGATGAACGCGATGGCACCGGCGACAAAGAGGACGCCGACGATGACCTTCGAGGCGACCCAGGTTGCCCGCTCGGCGCGGTCGGGCTTTTCGGCTCCCAGATTCTGGCCGACCATCGTGTTGGTCGCCCGCCCCAGTCCCATCGACGGCAGGAACACGATCGTCCCGATCCGGTTGGTGAGGCCGTAGGCCGCCACGACCGCCGGCGAGAACATCGACACCATCGCGGTCATGGTGATCATACCCAGCGCCGCCGCCGACTGTTCGGCGGTCGTCGGCAGGCCGAGATCCACCATTTTCCGAATCACACCGAAGTCCGGCCGCAAGTGTTCCAGCCGGACGTCCGGACCGTAGCCGGCGAAAAAGAGGAGGAGGATGCCGGCGACCGCCGCCAGCCCACGCGAGGAGATGGTGGCGATGGCGGCTCCCTGGATCCCGAACCCGCCGAAGGCCGTCAGCTCCGCGAGCGTCGCGCCGATCACGTCGAGTCCCGGCGGCGCGAACAGCGGATTGTCGGCAAACCCGAAGATGAGGATCGGGTCGATCACGACGTTCAGTCCGACGCTGCCGGCCATCACGTACATCGGCGTCTTGGTGTCGCCGTACCCGCGCATGACCGACGAGAAGACGAAAAACGAGAACAAAAGCGGGAGCCCGAGGTAGAACACCTCCATGTAGTCGTTGGCCATCGGGATGATCCGCTCCGTGGTGTCAGCACTGGAGGGCAACAGCGCGAGCAGCTGATCGGAGAGGAAAAAGCCGGCGACGCCCAGGACAGTCGCCATCCCGACGACGAACACCAGCTGGTTGCCCGTCACGAGTCCGGCCGACCCCTCGCTATCCGCGCCGGTGTACTGGGCGACCAGGATCGCACCCGCGGAGTTGAACCCGCCCGCGATCGAGATGAACAGGAAGATCAGCGGCCACGCGATGCTCAGCGCACCGACCGCGTCGGCCGAGTAATGGCCGAGCCAGATGGTGTCGGTCACGTTATAGGCGACGTTCAGCAACTGGAAGACGACCAGCGGCCACGCGATGTCGAGCATTGGACGGAGGAGCCCACCCTCCGTGACGTTCGTTTTCGGTCCGGATTCGTCCACGAAGAAATAGTTCAGCCGTTGTCGGATAAATACCCTTCGAAACACACGGCGGGCGAGCAAATCGCCGTCGGACGCAGCCCCGGCCGGTCGGCGAGGGCTCGGCTAGTACGTCTCCCGGAGGTGCCTCGTCGAGAGGTGCTCCCGGAGGCGGGCTTCGATCAGGCCGTCGCGGTGGTTCTCACGGGCCTCGAAGGCGACGGTCCGCGTCTCGCCGGGCCGCAGGTCGACGTAGTTGTCTGTGAACCACCCCGCGAGTGGTCCGGCGTCGAGCTCGACGAACAGGGCGGCCCCCTCGGGCGCGCTGACTGTCACCTCGCTGCCGTCGATCGTCACGTCGAGGTCAACGGCCGGCAGCTCGAGCGGGTTGTAGTCTTCGAAGAAGGCCGTCGCAGGATAGGATTCCCCCGGCCCGTCGTATTCGGCTCGAATCATCACCGTCGCCGGATCGACGTCGTCGGGGAGGTCCGCTCGGTCAATGGTCGTGAGCGGCGTGCTTTCGCCTGCTTCGACGTTCACCTCGACGGTTCGTTCGATGAGGACTTCGCCGTCGAAGGTGAGAACCTCGAGATCGATCTCGCCGGCGAGTGGCCGCGGTTCGTCGCTGGTGAGCCACAGCGTCTGCGCACTGACATCCCCGAAATCGCGTTCGTCTTCGTCGTCGGCCCCCGCGTTCTCGCCGCCGGTGTCGCCCTCGAATTCGGGATGGAAGGAGACGAGAACGGGTGCGAACTGCCGGCGGGCGGCGTAGTGCTGGGCCTTCCACCTGCCGTCGTATTCGATCGACGACCACGACGCAACGGGCCAGAGATCGTTGAGTTGCCAGTACAGCGCCCCCATCGTCGTCGGCTTGCGCCGTCGCCAGTGCTCGATCGCCGTCGACATCGCCTCGGCCTGGAGGAGTTGCGAGAGGTAGACGAAATCTTCGAAGTCGAAGGGCACCCGGAAGTACGAGGCCAGTCGGGTGAGGATCGTCGCGTTCCCGCCGGGGTTGCGCTGGTGGTGCTCCATGAGAGGGGCAGTCGGGTTCAACTGCTCGTCCGGGATGACCGTCCGCAACGATTCGACCGACGGGAACGACTGGTAGCCGAACTCCGAGACGAAGCGAGGCTCCGTCGTGTAGTAGTCCTCGAACGGTTGGCCCTCGTGCCAGACGTCCCAGTAGTGGACGTCACCCGACCCGAACTCGTAGGGGTCCTCGGCGTCGGGGCCGCTGGAGGGCGAGCCCGGCCAGAACGTCCGCGAGGGATCCTCGTCGCGACAGGCCGGCCCGACGGTCTCCTCGTAGAGGGCCTCGTAATCCGCGACGTGTTCATCGTGGGCCGGATGGTCGACGAACCAGTTGTGGAGAGCCTCCTCGTTCTCGTTGTTCCCACACCACAGCGCGATCGAGGGGTGATTCGCCAGCCGACGGACCTGATAGCGGACCTCCTCCTCGACGGTCGCCAGAAAGGCGTCGTCGGCTGGATAGAGCGCACATGAGAACATGAAGTCCTGCCAGACGAGCAGGCCGTGTTCGTCACACAACTCGTAGAAGTCGTCGTTCTCGTAGTAGCCGCCACCCCAGACCCGGAGCATGGTCATGTTCGCCGCGGCGGCACTCTCGATAAGGTGCTCGTAGCGGTCGCGGGTTACGTCGCCGTACAGTGGGGCGACGGGGATCGTGTTCGCTCCCTTCGCGAAGACGGGGGTGTCGTTGACCGTGAAGTGAAACGACGACCCCTCCGCGTCGGGTTCGACGACGACTTCCAGGTCGCGAAAGCCCAGCCGGTCGGTCACGGTGTGACTGGTCGGGTCGCCGGCACCGCTCCGATCGGTGATCGTCGCCTCGAGATCGTATAGCGGCTGGTCGCCGTAGCCGTTGGGCCACCACAGGTCGACGTCCTCGACGCCGAGCGTGAGTTCGACTTCCTGCTCGCCCGCCTCCAGCACGACCGTCTCGGTCGTGTCGCCGTCCGCGACCGACGCCGCGAGTTCGCACTCGCCCGCACTCGGCGCGTCGATCCCGACCCGGACAGTCAGGTCGATGCGCTCGCCGTCGTGGTCCTGTTCGGTCGTCGTATGGGTGATCCGCGGGGCGGAGTAGGCCACAAGCGAGATGTCCCGGTAGATCCCCGTCGTCGGGAGACTCGGGCCCCAGTCCCACCCGAAGTGACACTGGGCTTTCCGGATGAACGGTCGGCCGGGCTGCTCGACTGGATAGTGGGTGTGGGGAACCTCGTGGGGATGGGCCTCCTGTCGCTCGAGAGCGTACTCGACGGGGGACCGAAACTCGATACGGATCTCGTTTTCCCCGCGCTTGAGGGCGTCGGCCACGTCGAATTCGTTGGCGACGTGCATGTTGACCGACTCGCCGACCACCTCGCCGTTCACCCGGACTGTCGCGACGGTGTCCAGTCCGTCACAGCCCAACAGGACGCGGTCGTGAGCAAGCATTGCCGGCTCGACATCGACGGTCCGGCGATAGGTCCAGTCGGTCCGACCGACCCACTGGACGTCGAGTTCGTTGTCGGCCACGAACGGATCGTCGATCACACCGTTCGTCCGCAGGTCCGTGTAGACGCCGCCGGGAACGGTCCCATCGAGCCACTCGCCGTCCGGGTCGCGGAACTCCCAGCGACCGTTGAGGAACTTTTTCTGCATAGTTGCACGAGTTCTGTCGCTGACACCATAACGTTGTGGGCGAGAAGCCCACAGCTATCGGCGATGGATCGGGGACGGGACCGCCCTTCCGGCGGTCGTGACAGCGGCCGGCAAACGGGCCGCGTTACTGGAGGTTGACCGTGACTTCGCCGTCGAAGTCGAGCAAGACCGACTGGACCGTGTCACCGAACAGTGCTTTCCCGGTCGGCGAGCGCTTGCGGCCCGACAGGAAGATGTGTCCGCACTCGAACTTCTCGGCGGCCTCGATGACCTTCGAGGCCCGGTCGCCCTCGCCCGCGACTGCACCGACGGTCTCGTACGCGAAGTCGGCCTCACCGAAAACCTCCTCGATGGTCTCGTTCAGCGAAGTGTGGACCGTTTTCAGGATGTCCGAATCGGTGTAGGACGTGTTCTCGACTTCGCCGATCGTATCGAGGGTTTCCCGGGCCTCGTCGAACTCCTCCGGGTCGAGTGTCCCGAAGAGGTACAACTTTGCGTCGAGTCCCTTCGCGATATCGCCGGCTTTCTTGAGTAACTCGTCGCTCGCTTCAGTCTCGTCGACGACAACAAGTGCTCGTTCCATATACGCGATATCGCACAAAATGTACTAAAGTGTTCCCCTCGACGCATGTGTCTCGACAGCGGACGGGGATGTCGTATCGGCGATCAACCGCGAGACGGCACCGATACCGACGTGATTCTTCCGTTCCAGGTCAGGATTCGAGGATGTAGCTGTTGAGAACTGCCTTCAGCTTCTCCTGGCGACCGGACTCGAGTTCGATCCCGTCGTTCTCGAGGGCGTATTCGGCGAGCGCCTCGAAGTCGGTCGACTCGGCGGCGATCTCGGCACCGATCCCCGCGTCGTAGCCGTAGCGGTCGTCGATGACGTCCGCGAAGACACCGTCCTCCCGGAGTTCGTGGGCGACTTCGAGCCCGCGTGCGAAGGTGTCCATACCGACGACGTGGCCGTAGAAGAGATCGACAGGCTCGAAGGATTCCCGTCGAACCTTCGCGTCGAAGTTGAGGCCACCGGGTGCGATCCCGTCGTTCTCCAGCACCTCGTACATCGCCAGCGTCGTCATGTAGACGTCGGTCGGGAACTCGTCGGTGTCCCAGCCGATGAGCTTGTCGCCCTGGTTTGCGTCGACGCTGCCCAGCGCGTCGTTGACGCGTGCGTACTGGAGTTCGTGTCGGAAGGTGTGACCCGCAAGCGTCGCGTGGTTGGCCTCGAGGTTGAGGTTGAAGCGGTCTTCCAGGCCGTACTCACGCAGGAACGCCATGACGTTCGCGGCGTCGAAGTCGTACTGGTGTTTGGTGGGCTCTTTGGGCTTTGGCTCGATGAGCAACTGCCCGTCGAAGCCGATGTCGTCGGCGTAGTCGGCCGCCATCCGGAAGAACCGGCCCATGTTGTCCAGCTCTCGGCCCATGTCGGAGTTCAGCAGCGTCTTGTAGCCCTCGCGGCCGCCCCAGAAGACGAAGTTCTCGCCGCCCAGACGCTCGGTGACTTCCATCGCTTTCTTGACCTGTCCCGCCGCGTGGGCGAAGACGTCGGGGTTCGGCGAGGTTGCCGCACCGTGGGCGAACTTCGGCTCCATGAACAGCTGGGCCGTCCCCCACAGGAGTTCGACGCCCGTCTCGTCCATCTTCTCCTCGACGTGATCGACGATCTCGTCGAGATTTTGGTTGGACTCGGCCAGATCCTCGCCCTTGGGGGCGATGTCGCGATCGTGGAAACAGAAGTACGGGACGCCGAGTTTCTCGAAGAACTCGAAGGCGGCGTCGACTCGCGCGTGGGCCTTCTCCATTGGGTCGTCGATATCGTCCCAGGGACGTTGCATCGTCCCTGCTCCGAACGGGTCGGACCCGTCTTCGCGGAGCGTATGCCAGTAGGCCACCGAGAATCGAAGATGCTCGGCCATCGTCTTCTCGCCGACCTGCTTCTCGGGGTCGTAATAGCTAAACGAAAGCGGGTCTTGGGAGTCCGGTCCCTCGTACGTGATCTCGTCGATCTCTGGGAAGTATTCGCTCATGGTATCACCTGTGTCGTAGGACAGACACGCTTAAACTGCATCCAGTAGCTACTTGAATATTGCGGTACCCTGTCGCTCACTCGATCCCAGACCGTCCGCAGTCGGGCTTTTGGCTCCCTTCGGACCGGGATCGTGCTGCTCACTTTAGGAGAGTGGCCGGCTCTCCACCGCGGACCGGTTGTCCGTCCGGACCGGCGACTCCCGATCGTCGGCCGACAGTATCGAGTGGGTCCTCACAGACTGAGTCCACACCCTACATTTTAATATCGAGGTAGGAAAACCACTGGTTTCGAAGACGGAAAGCGTATTTGTCGTATCAAAATAGAATTATGATGACGAAGCTTCGACTGGTACATTGCAAGACACGTATCACAAACTATGAGCACTGATCCAGATATTGACGTCGACGATCCTGAAGAAGGGGTTCTCGGCCAGACGCTGGCGACGATCGTCCCGGATTTCATTCGAAAGCGTTTCGCGCTGAAGTTCGCCCTCGTTCTTATCATGATGGGGCTGATTCTCGCGGGCATCGGGTTCACCGCGACCGGGACCCTGGCTGACCAGGTCGAAGAGGACGCACGTGCCGAGTACGAACAGTTAGCGACCCAGCAGGCGACGATCGTGGAGAAGTGGGTCGAACGCAACAGTGTCTCCGTCCGATTAGCCTCCCAGAGCACTGGGTTGACTGCCGGCAGTGACCAGTCGACTGACCTGACGCTAAGACGGCTCTGGGGAACGATCCTCGGAGATGCCGAAGGGTTCTACCTCGTCTCTTACGATAGTGCGGAGCCGGCAATCATCGCCCAGGCCTCCAGTTCGAGTACGGAGGCCAATCAGCAAATTCCGCTTGTGGATTCTGCCCAGTCCTGGGTGGCGGACGTCGACGTCACAACTATGGACACGTCTGAGGTCGAGATGTCCGACGTCTACACCCGGAACGGCGATGCAGTCGTCGGCTTCGTCAGTCCGATACAGGATTCGCCCAGTCGGTATCTCGTCATCGAGTACGACGCCACACGGCTGGGCAGTTCGATCGTCGGCGATAGACAGGACGACACGCCGGCGAACCATTTCGCCCAGATCATCAACAGCTCCGGAACCGTCCAGGTTGATTCCCGAATGGCGACTGCAGACGACGCCGGGTCGGCCGTTGGCAGTCCGTACGGGAACTCCCAGACCGCAACAGAGGCCATGGAGAGCCCCCGTGAGAACGCCGCTCGGACATCGGGCGTCAGGATCGTCGAAGACGACACGTCCGTCGTCGGTGAGCCCTACGCCGTCGGCTACGCATCGATCGAGGTCGAGGACGAAGGGATCGACCGCCAGTGGGCCGTCGTCACGCACGCGCCGACGAGCGATCTGTTCGGGTTCGTCCAAACAATATCGAAGTGGGGTCAGATCGTGACGATCCTGGCTGCGCTCCTGATCGGTGGCGTCGGGGCCATCCTCGGGTATTCGACGGCGAGTTCCGTCGATCGGCTCCGGCGGAAAGCCGAGGAG